>Ga0182014_10000935_pt1 | contig 39791 bp, 35 predicted proteins | sample 612S2DmetaG_FD_120489 | JGI IMG/M metagenome (GOLD analysis project Ga0182014, IMG submission 120489) | Permafrost microbial communities from Stordalen Mire, Sweden - 612S2D metaG | ecosystem: Environmental > Terrestrial > Soil > Wetlands > Permafrost | place: Sweden: Stordalen | collected... | reverse complement strand
GACCGGGTGAGCCTCAAGCAGGTCACGTTCCGGAGCTGTCAGATGCGCGACGCCGATTTTTCGGAGACGATCCTGGATCGCGTGCACTTCATCGAGTGCGACCTTGCGCGCGCGACGTTCGACCGCGTTCGCGTCGTTGGGTCGGAAATGCGGCACTGCACCATGAGCGGACTGCGCGGCCTCGGCCAGTTGAGTGGCATCGCGATGGAATGGAGCGATATCCTAGCGCACGCCGAGCTGTTCGCCGGCGAACTGGGCATTCGCATCGCCGGGGAGCCCGGCGAGGACGGCGATTGACGGCTCGCACGCGTTCGATCGTAACGCACGCGGTCGCACTGACCGCGCTGTTTTACGCCTGGCGCTCGTTGCGCGTCCTGGGCGGTTGGATGCGCGTCCCGGTGGTAGAGCCTGATGCGACCCTGCCGTCACTCTCAATCGTCGTGCCGGCGCGTGACGAAGAACGGAACATCGAGCCTTGCGTGCGATCCTTGCTCGCACAGCGCGGGATCGATGCGGAAGTGATCGTCGTCGACGATCGATCCGGCGACGAGACCTCCACCATCCTCGCGCGTTTACAACGTGAATTTCCGGCACTGCAAGTCGTGAGAGGCGAGGCGTTGCCCGAGGGTTGGGTCGGCAAACCGTGGGCGTGCTCGCAAGGGGCACGTCGCGCCCGTGGCGAGTGGCTGCTGTTCACCGACGCCGATAGCCGGCACGCGGCGTTTGCCTCGGCGTCCACGCTTGCGTTCGCGCGTTCGCACGGCGCGGATGCGCTCTCGATCATGACCGGGCAAGATCTGGAAACGCTCGCGGAACGGGCAATGCTTCCGGCGATCTTGCAAATGATCATCTTCGCGAGCGGAATGATTTCCGAGATCAACGATCCGCAGCGCCCCGATCGCGCGCTCGCGAACGGTCAGTATCTGCTCGTTTCGCGCGCTGCGTACGATGCGCTCGGCGGGCATGCAGCGCTGCGCGGCGAGATCGTCGAGGACATCGAGTTTGCGCGCCGGCTCAAACGCGACGGACGTTTCCGCTTGATCGTTGCGGAAGGCACGCAATTGGTGCACGTGCGCATGTACCGCTCGTTCCGCGAAATTTGGGACGGCTTCACCAAGAACATGTACCTCGGCGCGCGTGGCGACATCCGGGCGATTGCGGGCGGCGTCGCCTTTTGCGGCGCGCTTTCCGCGGCTCCGCCGCTGCTCGCGTGGGCCTCGCTGCGGCGCGGCGACCGGGCTCTGGCCGCCGAGGCACTCGCGGTGTCCGCCCTCGTGATCGCCGTTGCGGACCGGGGTGCGACCTATGTCTCGATGCCGCGCCGGCTCGCGGTGTTTGCGCCGTTCGGTATCGGGATGTTCGGTGCGATCGCGCTCAATTCGACGCGCCGGGCCCTCACCGGTGCCGGATTCGCGTGGCGGGGCCGCCATTATCCCGCGAAGAACGACGCGAGATGACCTCCGGAGAAACCACCGAAACCACGCCCCGCGTCACGATGGAAGAAGTCACCGCGCTCGCCAAACGTCGCGGTTTCATTTTCCAATCGAGCGAGATCTACGGCGGCATCGGCGGCTTCTTCGATTACGGTCCGCTCGGCGCGATTCTCAAGCGCAACGTCAAGGACGCCTGGTGGCGTGAGACGGTGGAACTGCGCGACGACGTCGTGGCGTTCGATTCATCGATCATCATGCACCCGCAGACGTGGGTTGCCTCGGGCCACGTGGCGGCGTTTCACGACAAACTGGTCGATTGCAAGAACTGCAAGCACCGTTTTCGTGCCGACCACATCGCTTCGCTCGACAAGTGTCCCGACTGCGGGATGAGCGGCACGCTGACCGAACCGCGCAACTTCAACTTGATGATGAAGACCGCGATCGGTCCGATGGAAGATTCGGCGTCGCAAGCCTATCTGCGGCCGGAAACCGCTCAGGGCATCTTCGTCAACTTCAAGAACATCTATCAGAGCGCGCGCAAGCGCCCGCCGTTCGGCATCGCGCAGATCGGCAAGTCGTTCCGCAACGAGATCACGCCGGGCAACTTCACTTTTCGCGTGCGCGAGTTCGAGCAGGCGGAGCTGGAGTATTTCGTGCCCGACGACGGCAACGACGTCGCCGTCTACGAGATGTGGGTCGCGGCGCGCAAGAAGTGGTACAGCGACTACGGCGTGCGCGCCGACCGCCTGCGCTTCTACGAGCTGACGCCGCAAGAGCGGCCGCACTATGCCAAGGCCGGAACCGACGTCGAGTATCTCTTCCCGTGGGGTTGGGGCGAGCTCGAATCGATCGCGCACCGCGGCACCTACGACCTCGACGCGCACATGAAGCTCTCGGGCAAGGACCTGACGTACTTCGATGAGGCCTCCAAGGCCAAGTACACGCCGATCCTCATCGAGAGCTCGGCCGGCATGGACCGCACGACGCTCACGATGCTGATCGACGCCTACGAGAACGAAACGACGGTCGATCCCGAGAGCGGTAAGGAGACGAAGCGCGTCGTGCTGCGTTTCCACCCGAAGATCGCGCCGATCCAGGTCGGCGTCTTTCCGCTCGCGCGCAACAAGCCCGAACTGGTCGAGCGCGCGCAGCGCATCGAACGCGGGCTACGGCCGTTCTTCCGCACGCAGTACGACGAGGGCAACGTCGGCCAGCTCTATCGCCGTCAGGACGAGATCGGTACGCCGGCGTGCATCATGGTCGACTACGATACGCTCACCGACGGGTCGGTCACCGTGCGCGACCGCGACAGCATGCGCCAGGACCGTCTCGCGGAAGACAAGCTCGCCGGCTACCTCGCCGACCGTTTGGGCCTGCCGTAGTGGATTCACGTTCCGTGAATCCGTCGCGTTTGGGCCGCGCCCAAGCCGCCTACGAGGCCGAAGGTTTCGGCCGCAGCGAAAGCACATTTCCGGGTATGATCATGCGGCTTTGCGGCTTTCTCGCCGTTCTCGGACTCATTTCCAGCGTGACCGTTGCGTCGGCCCAGTCCGCCCCGCCGATGCCCAAGAAAGTCACCGCGTTCTACATGTGCAATGGGCTGCACCAAAAAGCGATCTACGACAACGTGAAAAATCGCGTGTCGTTCGTGTGGGGCGCCAAGGACTACCATCTGCCGCGCGTTCCGTCGGCCGACGGCTCACGCTACGCGGGCAGCGATCTCGAGTGGTGGTCGAAGGGCCCCAACGTGACGCTATCGACCCTACCCGAGCACACCGTCCTCACAACTTGCACCCCCGGCCACCGCTTCTAACACATCTCTACGGCGCTCTGCGAATGTGGAGCGCTGTTTTTTCTCTGATGACAGATGTCGGGTAAGGCCGCGCGCACCAAGAGCCTTTTTACTCGGAGCTCTATTATGCCACGACCGCTGGTTAGGATGCCAGCGTCGCGGCGATCGTGGAGCGCAGGCGCTGGACGGCGTCGCGGATTTCGTCTTGGGTGATGATCAACGGCGGGATGAACCGTAAGGTGTTGCGGCCGGCCGCGTTGATGATCAGCCCGAAGTCGAGCCCGTGCGGCACGAAGTCGGAGGCTTTGTGGCCCTCGCGCACTGGGAGGCCCAGCATCAAGCCGTGACCGCGCGGGGGCTCGAAGACGTCGGGCCACTGATGGGCGATCGCGCGCAGTTCGTTGCGCAAGAGGGCCCCGACCGTTTCGACGTGGGCGTCGAGATCGAGGACGTCGCGGATCGCCAGATGCTCGAGCGCGGCGGCCGCCGGAACCGGGGAGCCGCCGAAGGTCGTGCCGTGATCGCCGGGTTTGAGACTCGTGGCGGCATCGCCGCGCACGATCAGCGCGCCGATGGGCAGACCGTTCGCGAGTGACTTCGCCAGCGTGAACGCGTCCGGCTGCACGTCGTAGAGCTGCGAGGCGAACAGGCGCCCCAGCCGTCCCATGCCGACCTGCACTTCATCGAAGATCAACAGCGCGCCGCGCTGCGTGCAGAAGTCGCGGGCGGCGGCCAGAAATTCGGGCGTTGCGGGCAGCACGCCGCTTTCGCCCTGTACCGGCTCGACGATGAATGCCGCCGTGCGATCGTCGATCGCCGACGAGAGCGCGTCGATATCGTTGAACGGCGTGAACGCGAAGCCGCTCGGCAGCGGCGCGAAGCCTTCTTTGTACGCCGGCGCGTCGGTCGCCGCAAGCGCACCCAGGGTGCGGCCATGGAACGAACCGTTGCAAGCGAGGATCGTCGTGCGCTCTTTTTCACCCTTGCGCCAGGCGAACTTGCGCGCGAGCTTGATCGCGGCTTCGTTTGCTTCGGCGCCGGAATTACAGAAGAAGACCGCATCGAAGCCCGAGAGTTCGGCTAGGCGGTCGGCCAGAATGCCGGCGGGTTCGTGGTGATAGAGGTTGCTGCAGTGCACGAGCGTTGCCGCCTGATCGGCGATCGCGCGCGTGATGCGCGGGTGCGCGTGACCGAGTGCGCACACCGCGATGCCGGCCACCATGTCGAGGTACCGGTTTCCCGATTCATCGAAGAGGTACACGCCCTCGCCGCGCACGATGTTGATCTCTTGACGCGCGTAGTTCGCCATCAAATGCGGATGCCGCGTCACGATCCGCGCACCTTGCTGAGCTGTGGGAATCAAACTCATCGAACCGAGCCCTTCTAACAATTCCTTTGATCGGAGCGCAGCGCAGCGAGCACCGCCAAGGACGTGACGGAGTCACGTCCGGTAATGTGCGTTAATCCTGACGTAATCGGTGGAGAAATCGCAGCCCCAGCCGGTGGCCGTGGCGTCACCCATGCCGAGATCGAGCGTGATCTCGATCGTCTGTTCTTCGAGCAAGAGGTGCGCCTCGGCTTCGCTCAACGCTTCGATCGCGCCGACTTCGACCCACGCCTGGCCGCCGAGTTTCAACGACCACTTTTCCGGATCGAGCCCCGCGCGCGCGGCACCGGCCGAAGCGATGATGCGGCCCCAGTTCGGATCCTCGCCGTAGAGCGCGGTCTTCACGAGCGAGCTGTTGATCACCATGCGCGCGATCGTCCGCGCCTGGGCTTCATCCTTGGCGCCGGTGACGTTGAACACGAGCGTCTTGGTCGCGCCTTCGCCGTCGCGCACCATCGCCACGGCGAGGTCGCGGCAGAGCGCGGAGAGTGCGGCGCGGAAGCCCGGCGTGGCACCGTCGGTGCCCGGACGCGCGAACGCGTAGCACGAGTCGTTGGTCGACATGTCGCCGTCGACCGAGATCATGTTGAAGCTGCCGTCGCACGCTTCACGCAACGCGGCTTGCAGGCCGGCGCGCGACATCGGCGCGTCGGTGACGATGAATGAGAGCATCGTTGCCATCGAGGGGCTGATCATCCCCGAACCCTTGGCGATGCCGCCGACGACATAGCGATGATCGCCCTCGTGCCACGCGTACGCGGCCATCTTCGGCACGTGATCGGTGGTCATGATCGCCTCGGCTGCTTCGAAGCACGCCTCCGGTCCGTGTGAGAGCGCTTTCACCGCGCGCTCGAGGCCCTTGGAAAGGCGGTCCATCGGCAAATACACGCCGATGACGCCGGTCGATGCGACGACGACTTGGGTCGGGCGCAAGCCGAGCAGCGCCGCGGCTTGGCGGGCGGTGGCGCGCGCATCGCGCAGCCCGCGCTCGCCCGTGCACGCGTTCGCGCAACCGGCGTTGGCGACGATCGCACCCATTTGCTCGCCGTCGAACTCGAGATGGCTCGTGGAAGCGATCAGCGGCGCGGCTTTGATTTCGTTGGTCGTCACGACCTCGGCGCAGACGTGCGGGCCCTCGAGCGCGATCAACGCGAGATCGGTCTTGCGCTTCTTGATCCCGGCGTGAACGCCGGCCAGACGGACGCCCGGAACGGCACCGAGGCCGCCCCGGACCTCGATGAGCCGAATCGATTCAGCCGACAGCGGTGCGAGCATCGAGTCCACGTTCCTCCGGAAGTCCCAGCATGATGTTCATGTTCTGCACGGCTTGGCCGGCCGCGCCTTTGCCGAGGTTGTCGAGCGCGGAGAGGATGTGGATCACCCCGTCACGCTGCGCGACCTTGAGCTGCGCGTTGTTGGTCTTCTCGACGGCCGGCAGATGCGGCACGCGCCTGTCGGTGAACACCGTCACGAACGGGTTGTTCGCATAGAAGCGCAGATAGAGCGCTTCGACGTCGGCGCGCGCGATCGGTGCCCGCGGGACCAAGTACACGTCGGCCAAGATGCCGCGCCGCAACGGAACGACGTGGGGTGAGAAGATGACCGGCGCGTCGATGCCCGCGGCGCGCGCTTCCTGAACGATCTCGGGCTGATGCCGATGTCCTTCGAGACCGTAGGGGAACACGTCTTCGGCGACTTCGGCGAAGAGCGTCTGCACTTTGGGATTGCGGCCGGCGCCGGTGACGCCGCTCTTCGCATCGATGATGACCGTGGCGATGCGATCGCCCAGCGAGCCGAGCGGAATCACCGCGAGCAAGGACGCGGTGACGTAACAACCCGGATTGGCCACGAACGAACTCTTCGCGATCGCGTCGCGATAGCGCTCGGGCAAACCGTAGACCGCGCCTTCGGCTTTATCGACGAGCCGGTAGGCATCGGAGAGGTCGATGACGCGCGCGCCGGCGGCGAGCAGCGCGGGCGCGTGCTCGCGCGCGACTTCATGATTCCCGGCCAGAAACACGACGTCGCCCGGCCGCACGCGTTCGCGTACCGCACCGGTCGGGGAGCAGACGATCTCGATCGCCGGCAGCGACGGGAACAGATCGCACATGCGGGCGCCCGCGGAGCTGCTGCTCTCGACGGTCGCGATCGTGACGTCGGGATGCACGGCGAGCAGGCGGATCAGTTCAGCCGCGGCGTATCCGCTCGCGCCGACGACGTGGACGGCGGTCATGCCAGCCCCTTCGCGATCGAGTCGATCTCGCGCTGCGTTGCGGCGATCGATACGGCGACCATATCGGGATTGGGCGAGCCGCTGGTGCGTTTAGCCCGGATAGACGCCGCGCCGTCGAGCGGAGCGTCGGCCACGCCGATCGCTTCGATGTCGCCGTCGTCGAGGGCGCGGCCCTGCCGTTCGGCCAGCAGCACGCGTTCGCCGACCGCCGCATGCGCGTCGCGCGCGGTCGCGCCGCCCGCGATCATCGCATCGGCGAGATCGGTCGCCACCGTGTAGCCCTCGGCGGCGCGCGCTTCCATGGTGTCGGCGTTGAAGTGCAGGTGCGAGAAGGCGCGAGCGAACGCGTCGAGCGCGGCCAGCGCGTGTTCGGTGCCGTGCACGATCTGGGCCTTGGTCTCTTGCAGATCGCGATGATAGGAGAGACCGATGCCGCTGGTGCTGGCGAGTGCGCCCGTGTACGTGCCGAGCGTACGCGCCGCGGCGGCCCGCACGAGTTCGAAAGGATCGGGATTTTTCTTCTGCGGCATCAAGCTCGAGCCGGTTGCCGCCGCGTCGCCGAGACGGGCATAACCGAACGCCGGCGTCGTCCAGAGCACGAACTCCTCGCTCGGGCGCGACGCCGCGACCGCCGCGCGCGCGGCGGCGTGCAGCAGATCGAGCGCGACGTCGCGGTCACCGACGGTGTCGAGCGCGTTGCGCGAGGGTTCGGCGAAGCCGAGTTCGCGCGCGGCCGCGATGCGGTCGAGCGGGAGCGACGAGCCGGCAAGTGCGGATGATCCGAGCGGGCAGAAGCGCGCGGCATCGCTCGCGACGCGGGCGAAGCGGGCGGCGGCGCGCACGAAACCTTGCGCGGCGGCGTCGAGCCAGAACGCGAGCGAGACGGGCTGTGCGGGCTGCCAGTGGGTGGTAGCGGCCAAGAGCGTGCCGTCTTCGAGCGCGCCGAGCGCGCGTTCTTCGAGCGCGCCGGCGATGCCAAGCGTCAAGTGCGCGCCCTTGACGGCGCGGTCGCGGGCATAGAGCAGCAGCGTCGTGGCGACTTGGTCGTTGCGGCTGCGCCCGGCATGTAAGGATGCGCCCGCCTCGGGCGCGAGTTCGCGCACGCGCGCATCGATCGCGCCGTGGATGTCTTCGAACGTGCCGGCCCGCGCGAACGCCGTCAGCGTGCCGTCGCCGATCTCGTCGGCCACGACGTCGAGGGCCGCGTGCAACTCGCCCGCCGCGACGCCGGTGAGCAGCCCGCCGCCTTCGAGCGCGGTGACGTGCGCGCGCGAGCAGCGCACGTCGAACGGTGCCAGCACCAGATCATCTTCGAGCGAGGAGCCGAACGCGATCAGCGCGGCGTCCGGGGCGACGGCGAACCGTCCTCCCCATTGCAGTGCCGCCGCCTCGCCCGTGGTTGCCATGATTCTCCTGTATTTCCTTACGTGTCGGCGCGCATGTCTTCGAAGCGCTGCATTACCATGGGAAGCTTTTCGGGGTCGTCGATGATCACCAGGACCGTATCGTCGCCGCCGAGCGTTCCGAGAATTTCCGGCCAGTCAGCCGAATCGATAGCCGAAGCAACCATCATCGCGCTGCCCGGCGGGGTTCGCAGGACGATCTGATTCACGCTGCCGCGCACGCTGCCGACCAGTTCGGCGATGATGCGGTGCAGGCGCGAGGAGAACATCGGCCCGAGATTGGGTTCGATGTACTTGAACTGATTGCCGCCGCCGCCCTTGAGCGGCACCTTCATCAAGCCGAGTTCCTTAATGTCGCGCGAAATCGTCGCTTGGGTGACCTCGTAGCCCTGTTGTTCGAGCAGGGTTCCGAGTTCTTCTTGCGAGCGCACCGGGCGCGCGGCGATCAACGCGAGGATCGCCCGCTGGCGCTTCGTTTTCGGTTGAAGTAAATTCGCGTCGACGACGTTCACTATTCTTCTCCCAATCCGCGCAGGTCGGTCATCAGCGCGAGCAGCAGCGCCTTCTGCGCGTGCATCCGGTTTTCGGCTTGGTCGAACACGACGCTGTGCGGTCCGTCGATCACGCCGGCAGTGACTTCTTCGCCGCGATGCGCGGGCAGGCAGTGCATGAAGAGCGCGTGCGGTGCCGCCGCCGCCATCAGCTCTTCGTTGACCTGATAGGGCCGCAGGGCGGCGGCGTTGCGTTCGCTGTAGGCTTCCTCGCCCATCGAGGTCCACACGTCGGTGTACACGACGTCGACGTCGCGCACGGCCCGCAGCGGGCTCGTGAACGCGCGCGCGGTGACGTTGTAATTCTTGCCGAGCTCGACCACGCGAGCCAGCAGCGCATCCGGCGGCCGGTGCGTGATCGGCGATGCGAACGTCACCGACATTCCGCTCATCGCGGCGGCTTCGGCCAGCGAAAAGGCCATGTTGTTCTTGCCGTCGCCCACGTAGGCGAGCCGCAGCCCGTGCAGCGTGCCGAAGCGCTCTTTGATCGTGAGCACGTCGGCCAGCGCCTGACACGGATGCGCGGCTTGCGAAAGCCCGTTGATCACAGGCACCGTCGATGCCGCGGCAAAGCGCTGCAGCGGTTCGTGTTCGTGCGTGCGCACGACGATCGCATCGGCATACCGCGAGAGCACGCGCGCGACGTCCTCGGGCGTCTCGCGCTTGCCGAGCAAGAAATCCTGACCGTGAGCGACCACGGCATGGCCGCCCAACTGCGTCATCCCGATTTCGAACGAGACCCGCGTCCGCAAACTCGGTTTCTCGAAGAGCATCGCAAGGCTCTTGCCCTGGAGGAAGTGCTGCTGTTCACGGCCGGCTTCTTTGAGCGCGCGAGCCGTACCGAGCAAGCTCGCCAGCTCGTCGGGGGAGAGGTCCAGCATCGTCAGCACGTTGCGCCCACGCAGGCGCCCGGCCGCAGGCATCGCTAACATTGCATAATTATACATCGACTGTATATTGAGGTCAAGCCCGCCCGGCTCGGGAGACCCCGGCGGGACGGCGAAGGCCCCGGCGATGGAAAAGTTCGTTCCGCTGATCAGCTCCAGGCGCACCGGGCCGCTGGGCATGGCCCACTTACCGCGGTTCTGGGTGAAAATGCGCGCCAATGCAGTGGGTTTGCTCGCTGAGGGCTACCGCCATGGGGCCGGCGGCACGGACGAAGATCTGCTGACGACGTTCGGGATCGACCTGGGCGCCTTCACCGCCTTTATCGCGACCGCGCCCGACTACTTGGCGTGCGAGGCCTGGGTGCGCGAGAACGCGGCCGATACGTCGCCCGAAAAGATCCGCGCCTTCACCGACCACTGGCTCTCGTTCGTGATGCCCGAACCACGTCAAACGGAGTGGACTACCCGCTTCGGCCTCGCTCCGGGAACGTACACCAAGGCGATGGCGCTCAACGAGCTCGATGACTGGGATCTCGTGCACGAACAGCTGCGCGCGCCGGACGCGCCCACGACGCCGCTCGTGCCGGCGATCAGCAGCGCGCTGGAGGGCCCGCTCGGTGCGCTGCACCTGCCGCGCCTGTGGATCAAACGCCGCGCGTTCGCCGCGGGCCGCTTGCCCGAAGGGTATCGCATCGGCGCCAAGGGCTTCGATGCGAAGGTGGCCGAGATACTCGGCTTCGATTACGAGGCGCTGGCCGCGTACATCGATGCCGAAGCGCCGAGCTATCTTGCCACGGAGAAATGGGTGCGCGAGAACGCCAAGACGTTGAACGCCGAGACGATCGCGGCCCTCAACAAGCACGTGCTCGCGACCAAGCTGCCGGAGCAGTATGCGCCCGGCATGCGCGCGCGCTTGGGTTTGCCGGATTCGTACGTTTTGAGTATTCCGATCAACGATCTCGATGATTGGCTCGAATTGCACGAAGCGCTCAAGGCCGTCGCGCCGGTTTAGCGTGCGGCGCGCGGGCGCGTTCCTGCGGCTCGCACGTCCGGTCTTCTTGATCGGCGGCTTTGCCGGGTTCGGACTGGGTGCGGCGGTCGCGCGCTTCGACGGTTACGCGCTGGATTGGCGCGCCTATCTTTTGGGTCAGCTTATCGTCACGTCGTTTCACGTGATGGTGCACTTCGGTAACGACTACTTCGATCGCGAGACCGACGTGCCGGGCGTGCGGACGCCGTGGTCCGGCGGCAGCGGTGTGCTGCCCGAGGGCGCGTTGCCCGCGTGGGTCGCGCTCGCCGCCGCGCGTGCGTGCGCTGTGATCGGTTGTGCCGCGGCGCTGTTCGCCGCCGCGAGCGGCGCGTTCGTGCTCGCCGTCGTGGGGCTCGCGATCGGCGCGCTCGCGTGGGCCTACAGCGCGCCGCCGTTCCGTCTGCTCGCGCGCGGGCTCGGCGAACTCGACACCGTGGCGGTCGTCGCGCTGCTCGTTCCGTTCGCGGGCTACGCGGCCTTTGCACATACGCTGAGCGGACACGCGCTGATCGCGACCGTGCCCGGTGCGTGCGCGATGTTCGCGATGATGCTCGCGGTCGAGATGCCCGACGTTTCCGCCGATGCCGCGAGCGGCAAACGGAATCTCGTCGTGCGCTGGGGTATCGCGAGTGCGGCGATCGCCGCGCGGACGCTCGCGTCGGGCGCGGTGCTGCTGCTGCTCTTCGTGGGCAGCACGACGTTCGGGGCACCACCGCCGGCGTTCGTGGCCGTGATTCCGGTTGCGATCGTGGCGGCGGCGTTCGCCGCACCGCAATACGTCGCGCACTTATCGTTCGCGACGTTTCCGTTTCTCGGGGTGGCGCTCTACGGGCTGACGACGTGCGCGGGCATCGTCATCGTCCTGACCGGCGCCGCTTAGCTCTTGCGGCTGGCGTTCAGCGTGGTGGGGATCGTGTGCAGCGCCTTGCCGATCGGGCACGATTCTTTCGCCGTTTGAGCGAGCTGCGCAAACTCATCGTCCAGAATGCCGGCGACCACGACGACCGTCGTCAACTCGATCGACGGGATCGCGAAACCGCCGTCTTGACGGTGCAGGTGCACCTTCGCCGTGGTGTCGATCGAACTCGGCGAGTGTCCGGCGCGCGTCAGCGTCGCATCGAGTGCCATCGTGAAGCACGCGGCCAGTGAAGCGCCCAGCAATTCTTCAGGATTGGTGCCGGGCTCGCCGGCGAAGCGGGTTCCGAAAGAGTAGTCAGCGGTGATTTTCCCGCTGCCGGTGGTGATCGTGCCGTGACCTTTGGCTACGTCGCCCTCCCAATGAACGGAGGCGCCGCGAACGATATCGTCGGGAACATGCATGCCGCCCAAAAGGCGATCATCGCAGTGCGGGTTGCGGCGCCGCGGTCCCTGCCGCACGTCCGGCGAAGGGAGGTTCCGATGCAGGAGGACCTCGACCGCGCCCGGCGCCTGGCCGAACTCGACCGCACCGATGAGGCACGCGATGCCTATCTGCAACTGCTCGCCCGGGCGCCGGACGATCTGCGCGCGCTCAATGACTTCGGAACGTTTCTGATGCGGGGCGGTTATCGTGCGGCGGCGCGCACCGTCTACGAGCGCGCGCTCGCAATCGATCCGCAGGCGGCGCCGGCGCATGCCAACTTGGCCAACGTGCTCTTCGCCGACAACGCTTACGATGAAGCGCGGGCACACTACGAAGCGGCGCTCGCGATCGACCCGCACAACGCGGCGGCGCATCAGGGCCTCAGTTACGCGCTCACCCGGCTCGGGCGTGATGATGAAGCGCTGGTGCACCGGCGGCTCGGGTTCACCGGACGCGCGCTCACCACCGCACCGTTCCGCGGGGCGGGCCGTCCGGTCGACGTGCTGCTGTGCGTCTGCGCGGCCGGCGGCACGCTCTACACCGATACGTTCCTCGACGATCGCATCTTCCGCGTTACGACGCTGGTCGCCGACATGTACGACGGCACGCCGGCACGGCCGCAGGTCGACGTCGTGTTCAACGCGATCAGCGACGCGGACCGCGCCGGCGCTGCGCTGGCGGCCGTGGAGGGGCTTTTGGCGCACAACACGCAGCCGGTGACCAACGCGCCGGCGCGCGTGCGCACCACCGCGCGGGCCGCGGGTGCCGAACGCCTCGCGGCGATCGCGGGCGTCGTCGCGCCGCGCATCGCGACGGTTCCGCTCGCTGCGCTGCGCGCGTCGGCCGCGGAGGTCGTGGCGCAGCACGGCTTCGCGTTTCCGCTGCTCGTTCGCGCGCCGGGATTTCATACGGGACAGCATTTCGTGCGCGTCGAGAGCGCGGCCGAACTGCCGGCGGCGATCGCCGGATTTCCCGGCGCCGACGCGCTCTTGATCGAGTACATCGACCTGCGCGGCGAGGACGGACGCGTCCGCAAGTATCGCGTGATGGCCGTCGGCGGCACGCTCTACCCGCTGCACCTCGCGGTGTCGCGCGAATGGAAGGTGCACTATTTCACCGCCGACATGGCGTCCGATGCGGCGAACCGGGGAGAAGACGAGCGCTTTCTCGCCGACCCCATAAATACCATAGGTACGCGCGGGTGGGCGGCGCTGGGCCGGATTCGCGACGCGCTCGGGCTCGAGTACGCCGGGATCGATTTCGGGATCGACCGCACCGGACGCATCGTCGCCTTCGAGGCGAACGCGACGATGATCGTACTCCCGCCCGGGCCCGATACGATCTGGGACTACCGGCGCGCGCCGGTTGCACGCATCGTCGATGCGGTTCGGGCCATGCTGCTTGCTCCTCAATGAGCCCGCGAGGCGGGTCGCGTATCACCGGGCATGCACGCTCAGGTAGGAATCGTCGGAGCCGGGCCGGCCGGCCTCATACTCTCGCATCTGCTCCATCGCGCCGGCATCGAGTCGGTGATCGTGGAGGCGCGTTCGCGTGCGTACTGCGAGGGCCGCATCCGGGCCGGGGTACTGGAACACGGCAGCGTCGATCTGTTGAACGCGACCGGTCTCGGCGAACGGATGACGCGCGAGGGCTTGGTTCATCGCGGCATCTACTTGCGTTTCGGCGGACGCAGCCACCATATCGACTTCGCCGAGCTGACCGGCAAGACGATCATGGTCTACGGCCAGCACGAAGTCGTCAAGGACGTGATCGCTGCGCGGCTCGCCGCGGGCGGCACGATTCTCTTTGATTCGAGCGACGTTTCGATCGAGCGCTTCGATACCGCGCAGCCTTCGATCCGCTTTCGCGACGCGAATGGCGAAGCCCAGCGCCTTTCCTGCGATTTCATCGCCGGCTGTGACGGTTTTCACGGCGTCTGCCGCCCGAGCGTTCCCGCCGGCGAGCTGACGTTCTTCGATCGCATCTACCCGTTCGCGTGGCTGGGAATTCTGGCCGACGCGCCGCCGGTGTGCGATGAGCTGATCTATTCCCATACCGATCGGGGCTTCGCCCTGTTCAGCCAGCGGTCGCCGGCCGTGCAGCGGTACTACTTACAGTGCACGCCGGATGAAGACATCGACGAATGGTCCGACACGCGCATCTGGCATGAATTGCAGGCCCGCTTGCAGGGCGAAGATCCGCCCGAACTCATCGAAGGCGTGATCACGCAGAAGGGCGTGACCGCGATGCGCAGTTTCGTGACCGAACCGATGCAGTACGGACGCTTGTTCCTGGCCGGCGACTCGGCGCACATCGTGCCGCCGACCGGTGCAAAGGGCATGAACCTCGCGATCGCCGACGTGGCGGCGCTCTCGGCCGGGCTCGAGCGCTACTACCGCGACGGATCGATGAGCCTGCTCGACGGGTACTCCGCGCACGTGCTCAATCGCGTGTGGCGGGCCGAGCGCTTTTCGTGGTGGATGACGTCGATGCTGCACCGCTTCGACGATCAGAGCGCGTTCGATCGCAAGCTGCAGCTCTCCGAACTCGAATACATCACGAGCTCGCACGCCGGATCGCAAAGCCTGGCCGAGAACTACGTCGGCTTCGCGATGACCTGACGCCGTTCGACGGCGAGCGTGAAGGCGAACCCGGCCAGTACGAGCACGCCCGAGATCGCGAAGATCTGCGCGTACGCCGCGGCATCTTGCTGCAACACGATCGCCACGAGCGCGGGCCCCGCAGCGGCGCCGGCGATGCGCAGCAGGTTGAAGAAGCCGATGCCCGCGCCGTAACGCCCCGCCGCCGTTTGCGTTGCGCCGGATGCGCCGGCCGTATATTGCGCGGCGAGCGCGGCGCCGAGCAGCACCATCGCCGGGAAGAACATCCACAGGCCGAGTTGCAGGTACACCGTCAGCGCCAGCAACGCGGCGGCGGCAGCAACCGCGATCAGCCCGAGCTGGATCGTCCCGCCGCTGCCGTAACGCCGCACGAGGACGCTCGAAAACGGTGCGATCAAGGCCATGGCGAGCGGCATCGTGAGCGTGATGAAGCCGGCGGCAGCAACCGGTACCGCCAGCGCTTGCCGGAGGTAGAGCGGAATCGCGAGCAGCGCCGCGGCAAACGCGAGTGTCGAGGCGAAGATGCCGACGCAGCTGGTGACGTACGACGGCTCGCGGAACGCCTGCGGCGATACGAACGGTGCCGGCGCCGTGCGGATCACCCAAATGAACGCGAACAAACTCGCGCCGCCGCCCAACGCGATCAGCGCCAGCCATGGCGAGCGCAGGCCGAGCTGCGGAATCGCCGTGAGCGCACTGAGCAGCAACAGCGCGGCCAGCGTGAGCGTGCCCGCGCCGCGCCACTCCAGCGGTTGCCGCCGCGGGACGTCGCCGGGCAGATAGCGCCACGCGCCGATGCACGCAAACACCGCGATGAACGCGGCCGGCAAGAAGATCGAACGCCAGCCGAAGAGGCTCGTGAAGATGCCGCCCAGCGGCGGCCCGAGCGCTTGTCCGGCGCTGTTCGCCATCGCCCACGCGCTGAGCGCGAGGGGCCGGTCGCCGGGATCGTAGAGTTCGGCCAAGAGCGTCATCACCAGCGGCACGATGCCGGCGGCTGCCGCGCCTTGCACGATGCGCACGACAACGAGGACGGCGAGGTTCGGAGCGACCGCGCCCACGACGCTGCCGATTCCGTACACGGCAATGACGATGCAGTACACCTTGCGGCGCCCGAAGCGGTTGCCGAGCCAATCACCGAGCGGCAGCAACGTCGCGAACGTGATCGCTTGCGAGGTGATGAGCAGCGATGCATCCGCGATCGAAACGTGCAGGTCGCGGGCGATGTCGGCGATCGGCACGTTGAGGATCGTGCTGCCCAGTACCGACATGAACGTGCCGGAGACGACCGCGACGGTCGCGATCGTGCGCCCGGAGGGATTCCGGGTCTCCGCTGAGGACGCCATTGGAATCCTCGCTTGACGAGAATGCCAGGACGTCCCTCCCCCGCGGTCATACACTAGACCGCATGAAGGTCTTTGTCTTCGATCTCTTGCCCTATGGTGAAAATCTCGCGCACCTGCAGGTCGGCAAAGAGCTTCCATATCCGCTCTCTCGGAAGTATTTCAAGCCCGACGTCGCCGTGCGCACCTACGCGGAACATCTCGACGCATGGGCGCTGATGGACGAGCTCGGATATGACGGTGTCGGGTTCAACGAGCATCACACCTCGCCGTACGGGCTGATGAATTCGCCGAACTTGATGGCGGCATCGGCGGCGCAACGCACGAAGAACATCAAGCTGCTGATTTACGGCAACTTGCTGCCGCTGCACGAGCCGCTGCGGTTGGCCGAAGAGCTGGCGATGCTCGACTGCCTCTCGAACGGCCGCCTGATCTCGGGCTTCGCGCGCGGCATTCCGCGCGAGTACAACGTGCACAACGTCAAGCACGCGGAGTCGCGCGCGCGTTTCGAAGAAGCCTACGACATCATCACGCGGGCTTGGACCGAAGACGTGTTCTCCTACGAGGGCAAGTTCTGGTCGTATCGCGACGTGGGGATCTGGCCGCGGCCGGTGCAGCAACCGATGCCGCCCGTCTGGACGCCGATTTCGAGCAGCAAGGAATCGATCGAGTGGGCCGGCCGGCACAATATCCCGATCACCCCCGGTCTCGGCTCGCGCGGGATGCGCGAAGACATCACGCGCTACTACGCGCAGTGTCTCGCCGCGGCCGGTCACACGATCACGCCCGGCCACCTGACGATCGGGATCGAAGCGTATGTCGCCGACAGCAAAGCCCAGGCTGTGCGCGAGTACGGCCCGCACCATCTCTACTTCAACCGCGTGCTGTTCAGCCACGGCAACACGACCGAACTCGACCTCAACACGAAGACCGGCTATCTCAGCGATCAGTCGGCGAGCTTCATGCGCCCGGAAAATCTCGGAGCGGCGGCGCGTTCGCGTTCCGACTATCGCGACATGACGATGGCCGACGTCGAGCGGAAGGCCGAGACGCTGCCGTGGGGGACCGCGGCGGAAGTGCGCGACCGGATCATCGAAGACGCGGAACATGCCGGCGCCGAGACGGTGCTGATGAGCTTCAATCGCGGCGCGATGCCGCACGAGATGTTCGTCGAGCAGATCCGGCGGTTCGCCAAGGACGTTCTGCCGGCGCTGCAAGCGCATCAGATCACGACCGTGCCGTTCGCAGCGGGGGCCGTGACCTAAGCCTTGTCCCTCAAACGTCTCTTCGCGCCGGAGTTCCGTCAGCAACTGATCGCGTTGACGGTGGCATGCGCGTTCTTCATGGAAATGCTCGACGGCAGCGTGATCGCGACGGCGCTGCCGCAGATGGCGCAGTCGTTCCACGAGAACGCGGTCAACCTCAGCATCGGGATGTCGGCGTATCTGCTGACGCTCGCGATCTTCATCCCTTCGAGCGGCTGGATCGCCGACCGGTTCGGATCGAAGACGATCTTCCTGAGCGCGATCGCGATCTTCACCGTCGCCTCGGTGCTGTGCGGTATCTCGAATACGCTCTTCGAGTTCACCGCCGCGCGCATCGTACAAGGCGTGGGCGGCGCGATGATGGTGCCGGTGGGCCGGCTCGTGGTGCTGCGCAGCAGCGACAAGCGCGACCTCGTCAACATGATGCAGTTCATCTCGACGCCGGGTCTGATCGCGCCGATGCTCGGGCCGCCGGTCGGCGGTTTCATCACGACGTTCTCATCGTGGCGCTGGATCTTTTTCTTGAACGTTCCAATCGGCGTGCTCGGGCTCGTGCTGGTAATGGCGTTCATGGTCAACCACAAGATCGAAGAACGCCGCTCGTTCGACAGGTTGGGGTTCGTCCTCAGCGGAGCCGGTCTCGCCTCATTGCTCTTCGGCCTCGATCAACTCGGCCGCCCGAGCATTTCGCCCACGTTCACGGTGCTCCTGATCAGCTGCGGCGTGGTGGTCTGCGGTTTTGCCTACCTGCACCTGATTCGCACGGAGCATCCGCTGCTCGATCTCTCGCTCTTCCGGATCCAGACGTTCAAGATCTCGACGCTGCTGGCCGGCACCTCGTTCCGGATCGTGATCGGCACGACGCCGTTTTTGTGGCCGCTGCTCTTTCAAGTCGGTTTCGGCATGTCTGCGTTCGCATCGGGTTCGCTCACGATCGCCTGCGCGGTCGGCGACTTCATGACGAAATTCGTTTCAAAGCGGATCCTGCAGCGTTTCGGGTTCCGTCAAACCCTCACCATCAACGGGGTCTTCTGCGCGCTGGCCGTCGCCGCATGCGCGCTGTTCAGCGCATCCACGCCCGTCGTCGTCATCGCCGTCGTCCTGTTCATCATCGGCTGCTCGCGCTCGGTGCAGTTCGGCTCGTTCAACGCCTTGACGTACGGCGACGTGCCGCAAACGCGCATGAGCGCGGCGAGCTCGCTCGCCAGTACGCTGCAGCAGCTGGCGTTCGGTGTCGGCGTCGCCTACGGCGCGCTGGTACTGCACCTCGCAGCGCTCTGGAATGGACGCAGCGGAGGCTTCACCGTTGCCGACTTCCACCTCGCGTTCCTCGCCACGGCAGCGCTCGCGCTGTTCTCCGCGTTCTCGTTCACGCGCCTCGCCCCCAACGCCGGAGCCGAAGCCAGCGGCCACCAACCCCAAGAGCCCTCCGCGCCGGCAGTCGGCTACGCGACACGTAGTTGAGTCACCGTTGTGGGCGATAGTCGAAATTATCTATGTCATCCCGAGCTTGTCGAGGGACCGTCCCAATCTACACTACCGAGCGCGAGCGCGAAGGCGCGAGCAGTGGAGTAAAGAAAGAAAAAAAGTAGCCACTGCTTGCGCCTTCGCGCTCGCACGCAAATCGCCGAGATTTACTGCAGTTCCTCGACTGCGCGCCTTCGGCGCTCCGCTCGGAATGACTAAATAGTTTCGAGGGCGCCGAGTAGCGCGGCGGGGCCTTCGTCGACGGCCCGGTTGCAGAGTTCGTGCATTTCGGCGGTGTAGGCGGGCGACTTTGCTTGCAGTTCGGCGAACGAGAGCGGGACTTCGGGGTCGCCGGGCGGGTGTTCGAGCGTCAGCGTGTGTTCGCGGCCGTCGTTCATGCGCACTGTGACGCGTGCCGGCCATAGGCGCGGATACAGGGCGTCGAACGCATCACTTGCCACGACCTCGACGCGCTTCTCGAAAGCGAGGATCGCGTCGCTGAACGGTCCGGCGCGCACGACATCGTAGAGCACGCTGCGGTCGAGCGCGGCGGCGGCAACTTGGAAGGCTTGGCTCGTCGCCGTCGACAGGCGCTCCCCGGGGCGTGAGGGGTTCTCGATCATCCACGCGTAGTCGCGCGGAACCTCGACGCGCACGTGGGCGACCTGCGCCGGATCGATGCGTTCGCGCTCGCTCAACGCGATGTACGCGGCCGCTCCCGAGAGCGCTTGGCGTGACGTGCAGAACGGTTTTTGCGCGAGTGCGCCGATCTCGCCGTCGCCGATCGGACGCGCCGCGAGTTCTTCATCCATGACGTTCGGCAGCGCGACCGATTCATCGAGCAACAGGCCCGCAGCACCGGCGGCCGCGGCGTCGACGCCGCATTCCACCGAAGCACCGAAGAGATACCAGCGGGCCGTGCGGGCACCGCTCCGGCCGACGCGCGAGATACTGCGCAGCGAGGCGATGCGCAAGGCTTGCGCGAGCGAGGGCGCATCGAGGCCGAGCATCACGCCGGCGACGGCAGCTGCGGTAACGGGTGCAACCGCAATCGTAGGCCACGTTCCGCTGCGCAGCACGCTCGCGCCGCCGACGGCCGTGCCGAAACGAATCGCAGCCGCGTAACCGGCCGCGAGCCCGCGCCGTAACGTCGCGCCGTCGAGCGCCGTACGCGCGGCCACGGCGAGCGCCGCCGGAATTACGACGGCGCTCGCCGTGACGCACGTGGCGAGATGAATGTCGTCGATCTCGGTGTGACGGATCGTTATGGCAAACGCGTTCGTTTGCCGCGGCGTCACGTGCGCCGTGCCGGCCACGCGCGCGGCGGCGCGGCCCTCGTCCGTTTGGCGGCCGGCGAGGAAGGCCGCGATCGTATCGCCGAGCCGCCGCGCCGCGATCTCGGATGCTACGTCGGCAGCATCGATCGCGGTGAGGCGTTCGGCGAAGGTCGCGAACGTGTTAGACGAGTGCGGGCTGGGCGCGGAGGCAGAAGTCGCCGAAGGCTTCGCCGGGTTGTCGATCGATGGCATATGCCCGGAACAGTTCCGAAAGTACGCCGGCGATCTCCTCGCCCTTGACCTTCTCGCGATAGGTCGTGTTGAGCCGCGTCGAGCCGGGATTGCCGCCGACCGAGATGATGTAGGTGTTGAGGCTCATCCCGACGATCCCGATTTCGCCCGTTGACGGCCGCGCGCAGCTGTTCGGGCAGCCGGTCATGCGGATCGTCGGTACGCCCTCGCGCAACCCGGCAGCCTGCCATGCTTGGCGGATGCTCTCGAGCATCGCCGGCAGGAAGCGCTCCGATTCCGCCAGTGCGAGGCCGCACGTCGGCAGGGCCGGGCATGCCAGCGCCCGGCGTTCGAAGTCATCGGCGTTGTTGAGCACGCCGTTGGCCTTCAGAATCGCGTCGATCGTTTCACGCTGCGCCGCGTCGACATCGACGATCAAGAGCGACTGGTTGGGGGTGGCGACGAGATTGCGGCCGGTTTGCGCGACGATGTCGCGCAGCGCGGTCTTCAAGTGCACCGTGCCGTGATCGACGACGCGTCCGCTCAAGATGTCGAGCGCGTAGAACCACTTGCCGTCGCCTTGCGCGGCCCAGCCCTGATACTCGGGCACCGACCATGCGGGCAGCGGGCGCCATTTGCCGAGCGTGAAACCGGCCTGCTTTTCGACGGCCTCGCGGAACCATGCGATGCCGCGATCCTCGATCGTGTACTTGAGCCGCGCGTGTTTACGGTTCGTGCGGTCGCCGTAGTCGCGCTGCACGATCACGATCGCTTGCACGGCCGCGATCAGCTGCTCGGGCGTGACGAACGCGAACTCATCGGCCAACCGCGGGAAGGTCGCGTGTTTGCCGTGCGTCATGCCGAGGCCGCCGCCGACCGTGAGGTTGTAGCCTTCGATCGTGCCGTCGTCCGCGACGAGCGGAACGATGCCCGCGTCGTTGGTATAGAGGTCGACCGAATTATCGCCCGGCACGGTGACCGCGATCTTGAACTTACGCGGCAGATAGGCCGCGCCGTAGATCGGTTCGTCGACCGGTTCGCTTTGCGTCGTATGCGCGAGCTCGCCGTCGCTCCAGAGTTCGACGTAGGCTTTCGTACGCGGCGTAAGGGCGTCGGCGATCGCGAACGCCGCGGCGTGCGCGGCATCGTAGTCGGGCCGGCGCAGCGGGAACGGCGTGGCCATCACGTTGCGGTTGACGTCGCCGCACGCTGCCAGCGTCGAGCCGAGATGTTCGTTGATCTGGTGGATGACTTCGTGCAGGTTGCTCTTGTGCACGCCGTGCAGTTGGAGCGCGCCGCGCGTCGTGACGCGGATCGAGCCGTTGCCGTAGAGATCGGCCAGCTTGTCGATGCCGAGGTAGAAGTCGGCCGGCAGAAAGCCGCCCGGGCACTTGGTGCGGATCATGCAGCTGAAATCGCGACCGGCGCCCGTTTCGCGCGCGGACTTGCGCGCGTCGCGGTCGTCCTGTTGATAGACGCCGTGGAACTTCAGCAGCTGAATCGCTTCGTCGCTGAAGTGATCTGCGGGGGTGGCGAGCTCCTCGGGAATCGAGCCGCGCAGCCCGTTGCTCGCGCGTTTTAGGGCCTCGACATCCAACTTACTCATGCGGGCTCGCCGCCATCCAGGTATTCACGATTTCTCCTAAGCTAACCACAAGCCGTTACCCTACCACACTGGACCGGTCCACGTCAAACAAGGGTTCGCGCCCGGCCGCGGAAGCCGAGCCCCATGGATCTCGGCCTCGCGGGGAAGACCGCGCTCATCACGGGCGGCAGCGCCGGCATCGGCCTCGCCTGCGCCAAAATGCTTGCCGGCGAGGGGGTCGCCGTTGCCATCGCCGCCCGCGACCCGGCCCGCCTCGCGGCGGCCGCCGCTAGCTTGCGGGTACATACCGTGACGGCCGACCTTTCCAAGGCTGAGGACGTGCTGCGCACCGCGCACGAGGCGGAGCAGGCCTTGGGCCGGATCGACATCCTGGTCAACTGCGCGGGCTCGGCGATGGGTGGCCCGTTTCTCGAGGTTGCCGACGCGGCGTACCTCGACGCCTGGAACCTCAAGCTGCTCGGCTATATCCGCATGACTCGCGCGGTCGTTCCGGGGATGATCGCGCGCCGCGACGGCCGCATCGTGAACATCGTCGGGGGCGCCGGCCGCTACCCCAACGCCTCGTTCCTCACCGGGAGCACGAGCAACGCCGCGCTGCTGAACTTCACCCGCGGGCTGTCCAAGGAACTCGCGTCGTACAACGTGCGCATCAACGCGATCTCGCCCGGATCGACCGAGACCGAACGCAGCGAACGGCAGCTGAAGTCCCGGATCGCGCCGGGGCAAACGCTCGAGGAAGCCCGGGCCGCCCGGCTCGCGCAAATCCCGCTGCAACGCATGACGCAGCCCGAAGAGATCGCTTCGATGGCGGCGCTGATCGTCTCCGACCGGATGGCCTCGATGACCGGCGCCGAGGTCCTCATCGACGGCGGCGTGATGCCTTCCGTTTAGCGTGTCGGGCGGCTTGGGCGCAGCCCAAACGCGAAGGATTCACGGAACGTGAATCCACTAGTTCAGGTTGATGTTGTTGACGTTGTGATCGCCGCGCGCGCCGAAGCGGACGAGCATCGCATCGGCGTGGAACGGGCCGATGCGCTCGAGCGGGATGTGCGGCGGTACCACCGGTCCGCTATGCGGTAAACGATCGCGCGCGGCTTGTACGCAGATCGATGCGGCCGCGACGAGCGCGAAGCCGGCGAAGAGTTCCCACACCGGCGTGGGCCAGGGCGGGGCGTGTCCCAGCAGCGAGAGGACGGCACGAATCGCCGTCATGACGATAAGGGCTTCGAGGAGCACGAGCTTCATAGCATCAGCCGCCGGGAAAGGGTGCCGAGTCTCCATTCTGCCCGGCGCCGCAGTTCCTCTCTACCCATCAGAGTTCTTCACGCAACGTACTTTCGTGCCAATGGCCTAAGAGCGCGTTGTTGAGGGCGACCATCAGGAGGTAGAGCAGAACGCCGCTGAGCGCGATCAAGAACAGCGCGGCGAACATCAGCGGGATGTCGAGCTGAAAGCCGGCCTGAAGGATCTGATAGGCCAGGCCCGCGCTGCGGCCGCCGGTTCCGGCGACGAATTCCGCCACCACCGCCCCGATCAGCGCCAGGCCGCTCGCAATGCGTAAGCCGGCCAAGAAAAACGGGAGCGCGGAGGGGATGCGCAAGCGCAGCAGGGTCTCGAGCCGCGTCGCTTTGTTCATGCGAAAGTAACTGAGCAATCCGGGATCGACGCTGTGCAGTCCGATCGTCGTGTTCGAGATGACGGGAAAGATCGCGACCACCGCCGCGCAGATCGTGAGCGAAAGCGACGTGTTCTTCACGAGGATGATGATCAGCGGCGCGATCGCGACGACGGGCGTCACTTGCAGCAGGACGGCATACGGAAAGAAACTCGCCTCGATGACCTTGCTCTGCACGAACACAAACGCAATCAGCGTGCCGAGGACGACCGCGATGGCAAAGGCTTGCAGCGTGATGAGCAGCGTGGTGCCGAGCGCGCGCAAAAGCACCGGCCACTCGCGCACGAGCGCGCCGGCGATCGCACTCGGCATCGGGAAGAGATACGCCGGCACGTGCCAGGCTCGGCAAGCGCCTTCCCAGAGCACGAGGATCAGCAGGCCGACCACGATCGGTGCGCCGGTGCGAAAGGCGGTGTGCGGCTCGTTCACGCTTCGGCCCCTCCCGCGACCGAGGCCGCGTGCAAGATCTTCGAGAGTTCGCGCGAGAGCTCGGCGAACCGCGCGCTGGTTCGGAAGTCGTCGCCGCGCGGCTCGGGTTCGTCAACCCGGAACTCGGCAAATACGCGGCCGGGATTCGCGGCCATCACGATCACGCGCGTCGAGAGAAAGACCGCCTCGTAGAGGGAATGCGTCACGAAGATCGTCGTCAGCTTCCGTTCGAACGAGAGCCGCAGCAAATCGTCATCGAGCCGGTTGCGCGTGAACTCATCGAGCGCGCCGAACGGTTCGTCCATCAGGAGCAAATCGGGATCGGTCACGAGCGCGCGCGCGATCGAGACGCGCATGCGCATGCCGCCGGAGAGCTGGCGCGGATAGTGGCGGCGGAATCCGGTCAGGTTGACGTTCGCCAGCGCCGCGTCGACGCGCGGCGCCGCCTGTTCCTTCGATACGTGGTCGAGGTCGAGCGGCAGGCGGACGTTGGTGTCGACGCGCGACCACGGCATCAGCGTCGGTTCTTGGAAAACGAACGCGATCTGGTGTCCGGGTTGACCGACGCGTTCGAAGCCCTCACCCCACCAGCCGAGTTCACCGCTGGTCGGTGCGATCAAATTGGCGATCAGCTTGAGCAGCGTGCTCTTGCCGCAGCCCGACGGGCCGATCAAGGTGACGAACTCACCCGGCTGCACGCAAAGATCGATCGGTGCGAGCCCGCGCATACCGTTGGAAAAGACCTTGTCGGCGCCGCGGAGTTCCACCACCGCGGGGCCCGTTGCGCCGGTCACGCGATGATGTTCAGACCTTTGACGAACCGCGTGGTGTAGGCCGACTGCCAAGGCGTCGCCGCTTTGAGCATGTTGGTGCCCACCATGAAGTCGCGCGTTTTCTTCCAGCGCGTATCGGTCATGATGCCGATGCCCTGCGTTGCGGCGTCGCCGCCGGTCACGCACTTGATCGCTTTGAAGCGGCCGATGCTGAACGCGATCTGATCGTCGCCTTGCTTCGGGTTCGCTTCCTTGATCAGCGCGTTGCCCGGCGCCGGATGCGCGAGGTAGTCTTTCCAGCCTTGCATCGTGGCCTTCACGAAGGCGGCCACCGCCGCGGAGTTGTTCTCCATGTACGCGCGGGTGGTGACGAGCGTCGTGCTGTACGGCGGATACCCGTCGTCGGCGAAGAGGAAGAACTTCGTCTTCACGCCGTTCTTCTGCGCTTCGAACGGCTCGGCTGTGATGTAGCCTTGCTGTGCCAGCGTCGGATCGACGTAGAACGGCTGCAGGTTGAACGTATACGTTCCGGCTTGGTCGTCGGTGAAGCCGTACTTCTGTTTCAGCCACGGCCAGAACGTGGAGAACGCCGTGCTCGAGACCAGGATCTTCCGCCCTTTGAGCGCGGCCAGCGACGGCACGTCGGTGTGCGCCATGATGCCTTGCAGGTCGAACTGGTTGACGGCACCGATCGCCACGGCCGGCACGCCCTTCTCGATGCTGTCGAGCACTTCGATGTCGTAGCTGACGATGATGTCCGCGTCGCCGCCGGCGAGGAGCTGCATGCCGTTGACCTGCGGCCCGCCCATCTGGATGTCGACGTCGAGCCCGGCTTTCTGATAGAGTCCGGAGGCCTTGGCCTGGTAGAAGCCGCCGTGTTCGGCTTCGGCGAACCAGTTGGTCAGGAAGCGGATTTTCGTCGCCGCGCGCGCCGGCGTAATGCGACTGCCGGCGGCGACGAGGGCGGTAGCGGCACCAGCGATGGCTGACCGGCGCGAGTAAGCGACGTCGTTCGTAGACATGGGGATTAGTAGCTGCGAAACTGCGGACCCACCGTTGGACAAGTTGCTAGTCCAACGGCACCGGGCGTGGCCGTGCGTTGAAGACCGCTGTTCTTTTGTTTACTGAGCCGGAGCCAGGGGTGTCACCGCTATGTTGTGGACTTGGTGCAACTTGTTGGCGAAATAGTCTCCGGCGCTGACAGCTTCATATTTCTTCGGAGCCTCCGGCGTGATACAGGACGCGATCGTGTCGATCATCGCCTCGAGGTTCGGCTGGTGAAAGAAGACGACCGAAAGCCGGCGCGAATCGGCAGTATCATCGCTCGGCGGGTTGACGACCCGGTGCAGGGTTGAGCGCCAGCGGTCGTTGGTCCACTGCGCGAGCATATCGCCGAGATTCACGATGAACGTGCCGGGAACGGGGATGACATCGTGCCACTCGCCGTCCGTACCCATCACTTGCAAGCCGCCCGGACGGTCCTCCGCCATCAACAGCGTGATGCTGCCGAAATCGGTGTGCTCGCCGTTGCGCAGTTGACCGGACAACGGCGGAGTGTCGAGCCGTGGGTAGTGCTGTGCCACCAGTTGACTGATCGCGCGATCGATCTTGTCTTCGAACCATTCCGGTTCCAGTCCGAGGGCGACGGCGAATATTTCCATCAAGCGGCTCGAGAGCTGCGTCGCAGCCGCGTAGTAGTGCTGCCAGACATCGCGCATCGCAACCGGCGCTTTCGGCCAGATATTCGGCAGAAAGAACCGGCGAGCGGCATCCGATTCGTAGTACGGGTCGCCGGCCCGCGCTTCGGGTCCGGCGCGGAATGATTCGCGCAGGTCCGGCGGCAGAACGAGGCCGAGCGTGCGCGCATTCGCGCCGCTTGCGAAGCGATGGTAGCCGCGGCGGGCGAACGCGTTGTGCGATTCGTAGCGTAGCCGCTCGTCCAGAGGTAAGTCAAAGAACTCTTTTGATACACGCATCATGACGTCCATCAACGCGCGTTCGACGCCGTGACCGGAGACGATCAGGAAGCCCCACTCGCGGCATGCAGCATCGACCGCTTGCGTGACGTCGAGGCGCGCGCTTGCTTCCGGCGAGAACCAACCAGATATATCGATAACGGGGATGTTCGAGCTCATAGCGCCGATTCGTGCCAGTTCTTGAGCATGAGGTTGCCGGCGCCGTTGACGATTGAGAAGAACAGGAAGCCCAGAAGCGTCGCGCAGATGATCTCGCCGAAAAGCAATGCCGTGTACATGCGTCCTTGAGCGAAGATGATTTGGACGCCGAGGCCGCCGTGAGAATTCCCCGAGCCGATTATGAACTCGCCGATGATCGCCCCGATCACGGAGAGCCCAGCGGAGATCCGTAAGCCGGCCATGATCTGCGGTAAGGCGCTGGGCAGCAACAGCTTCACGAGGCGCACCATGCGGCTGCTATGATGCATGGCGAACAGTTCCAACAGGTTGCGCGAGGTCGAGCGCAGGCCCAAGAGCGTGTTGTTGATGATCGGAAAGATCGAGATGACGAGGCTGATGATGATCACGGAGAGATCGTCGTAGCCGAACCAGAGCACGATGAGCGGCGCGACCGCGACGATCGGAACCGTCTGCAGCAGCACCGCGTACGGATAGACGCTCCGTTCGAGCAGGCGCGATTGGCTCAAGACGGCCGCGATGAAGACGCCTAACACGATCGCGGCGAGATATCCCAGAGCCGCTTCTTTGAGGGTGGTCAGCGTTGCGGCGAACGTGTTCGGAGCATCGGTGCCGAGTGCCGAGAGCACGTCGATCGGTCCAGGTACGAGATAGGCTCGCCCGGCAAAGACCGTCTGCGCCAGCAGAAACCACAATGCGAGCAGCGCAATCGCCACGATCGCGGTCGGCGCGAAGCGCCGGATTCCGTCAAGCACGCGCGCGCCCTCGCAGGATCGCCGAGACCTCTCCGGTGAGATGCGCGAACTCCGGCGTCGAGCGGATTTCCGCTGCGCGCGGAAACGCGAACGGAACGTCGACGATCTCGACGATGCGGCCGGGCCGATCCGACATGACCAGCACGCGCGACGAAAGATACACGGCTTCGTGCACGTTATGGGTGACCAGCAAGGCGGTGAAGCCGGCGGCTTGCCACATCAGGGAGAGTTCTTCTTGAAGTACGTCACGGGTCAACTCGTCGACGGCCGCGAGCGGCTCATCGAGCAAGAGCAACCGCGGCTTCAGCGCAATCACGCGCGCGAGCGAGAGGCGCATTCGCATTCCGCCGGACAAGCTGTGCGGATAGGCGCGTTCGAAGCCCGCGAGGCCGACGAGCTTCAGCGCCTCGGCAGCGCGTGCCGTGCGCTCTGCGGGGGCGTACCTTTCGAGTTCCATCAGCAGTTCGGCGTTCTTCTGAACCGTGCGCCACGGCAGTAGCGCCGGCTCTTGAAAGACGAAGGCCGCCGCGCCGTCGCCCGAACGCGCACACGTTCCACCGGTCGGCGTGATGAGACCGGCAACGATCCGCAAGAGGGTCGACTTGCCGCAGCCCGACGGGCCGACGATCGCCACGAACTCGCCCGGCGCGACGGCCGCATCGATGTTATCGAGCGCCTGCAAGCCCGACGGAAAGCGCATCGAGGCCTCGCGCAACGCGATGCCGATGCCGGAGGGCAACGGTGGCGCGTTCACGACGGGAGCATCGAGGGTGACTACCGGCATCCCGGTATGAACGTATTGACGTACGCTTGTTTCGGATCGAACGACGGCGGCAAGAGGGCCACCTCCTGGAGCTGCTTCGTCAACTCGCTCCAGCGCGCGTCGCTCATGCATCCGAGTCGTTTGCGCGGCAACAGCGTCTGGAGCATTTCCGAAACGGCTTTATCATGCACGTCCGCCGGAACGAGCGAATTCATCCCCAGAATCAGCGAGCGAACTTTCGACGGATCGGCGATGAAGTTTTCCCAACCTTGCTTCGCGGCGGCGACGATTGCGCGAACTTCTTCGGGGTGATGTTGCAGCATGTCGTCGGTCGTGAAGAGCGTCGCGTACGGACGGTAGCCGAGGTCCGCGACTTTGAACTGCGCATTTGGGATGCCCAACGCGTCCATCCGGTAGGGAAGAAAGATCGAGTACCCTTGCTGCACCATGTTCGGATTTAGCCGGAACATGCTCAAGTCTCCGGTGACCGGGATTTCACGCACGCCGGTGAGGCTGTAGCGTTTCTTGAGCCATTCCCAATAGCCGAAGCCGAGGTTCACGGCGAATGTCTTGTCTTTGAGATCCGTCAGACTCTTGATCCCGGGGGCGGGATGATAGACCAAATCGTACGGGACGTACTCCATGAAGGCATAGACGGCGCGGACCGGGGCGCCGTGCAGACGCGCAAGCAAGATGTCGTCGGCATTCGCGATACCGAATTCGGCCTGCCCGGCTGCAACCTGCGGGATCGTTTGGATCTTCGGACCGCCCTGCAGCACCGTTACGTGGTAGGGCTTCCCCAATCCATCGACTTGCATCTCCCAGAAACCGGCCTGGTCGGCTTGCGCAAACCAATCCATGAGCAGCCGGACCTCGGTCGGATCGTCCGCACGGGCCGAGCCCGCATGAACGAGCACGAGCGCGAGGACAACGAGCGCGAGGACGATACGGCGGGCGAACGACATGGCCACCTCAATCAGTGTAGTAAAACGTTTTTATATTATGCGAGTCTTGAAAACTACGGTTAATCGTCCAACTCGCTCCGGACGCGAAACGACAAGTGGATAGTCGACTCTTTCAGAGCCAGGGCAAGCGTGCGCGGGGGTATTGATTCACGCGAAAGACGCTGTTGGTCAAACCCGGCGAATACGCACGCGCCGCACCGGCTGGGTACTCGGCGAAGTACGGGATGACGTACTCCCACACGACCTCGCCCGCAGGCGTCACTTCGAAGAGACGGCCGAACGGCGCTTCGTTGACGAGCGTGTTGCCGTTTTCGAGCCGGTCGGCGCTGCCCATGTACGGCGCGAAGAACCTCGGCCGCATCGGATCGGCGTATTCCCATTCGACCTTTCCGGTCAGCGGGTCGATTTCGACCGCGCGCGAGTGCGGCGACGTCACGCCCAGGCGCAGATTGCCGTTGTCGAAAATCAAGATGCGACCGTTAGCAAGCTGCACGGGAGCGTGTTGCTGTGAGACGGTCGGATGCGGGATGCGCCAGACGACGTCGCCGCTGCCGGGATCCACCGCGACGATGCCCGAGGTCGTGCGGAGGCTCATCATGACGAGCCCCGTGCTCGTTATGCCGACCCCATTGATCATCGGCCAGTGATAGCGATCGAAGATCGGATGGATCGGATAATCGGCGGGATCGAGATGCTCCCACGATTTCCATTCCCACACCGTCTTGCCCGACCGGTCGACGCGTTTGATGACGTCTGCGTATTGCTTGCGGTCGGGGAGATCGTGCGCGTGAGAACCACCCACGATACGGCTTGCGATCTCCGGCGGCATGACGTCGACCACCGTATAGAGCAGGTCGCCGTTTTCGAGCCACTGCGCGTCGTGATGATGGCGTTTGTCTTCATGCGACCAGACGATCTCGCCGCCGGGCGTGACTTCGGAAAACACGCCGCCGTGCCACATTTCCCAAGCCGGATAAAGATTGGGCGTTTCCGGGTGATTGCCGTTGTAGCCGAGGTTGCCGTTGGGCAAGATCACGGCGTGGCGTCCCGGCCGCTGCGGCATCGTCCACTGATGTGCGACCCCTCCGTCGGGTGCGATAAGGTACACGTTGCCGCCGGCCGTTTGCGGTGCGACGAGCGTGAAGCCGTTCGCTGAACGCTCCGGGTCGCGGGCAATGAGGCCGGTGCCGCGACGCCGATCGGTGACTTGATCGGCGCGGGAGGCGGTCGAAGTGCTCATAGCAAAACGTTTTACTATGGGAACCGTTGGTCCGGCGACAGCAATACGTCCAGCGTTTTTCCCCGGGGAGGGGACAAGTGGCTAAGCGGGACGCGCCGGCGCGTCCGACGATTATCGATGTTGCGCGGGCAGCCGGCGTTTCACCGGCGACAGTTTCCAACGCGATCAACAATCGGCGCTACGTCGAAGCGCGCACGAAGAAACGCGTGACCGCAGTGGCGCAGCGCTTGGGCTATACGCCGAACGTGCACGCGCGGCGGTTGCGCAGCACCGGCATCGGCACGATCGGCCTGTTCTCGTCGATGCCGTTCGCGATCTCGGGCCGCCGCTCGCGGCTGGGTTTCTTGATGGAAATTGCGGCGACGGCCGCGGTCAGCGCGCTCGAACGCGGTTACGCGTTATTGCTCGTGCCATCCGCCGGTACAGGGTTGCCGCCGTTCGACGACCTTACCATCGATGCCGCAATCGTCGTCGAGCCTTCTGCCGACGATCCGTACCTGACGCATCTGCGCAAACGCGGTATCCCGCTCGTCACGATCGGCCGGCAAGCCGCTTCAGCGCCGGGCGTCGCCTCAATCGACATTCGCTCCGGCGAAACGGCCGATCTGCTGCTCGATCACCTGCGCTCGGCGTCGGCGAAACGCATCGCGCTGATGGTCGGAACGTCTCTGCGCAATTCGTATGTGGAAACGGAAGCTGCGTATGCGGCGTTCGCCGCGGCGCACGGTATGGAACTGGTCATCGTGCGCGTCGATGAAAGCGGCGGCGAGGACGCGGCCTATGTTGCGACGCAACGGCTGGTTGACGACTATCCGAAGATCGACGGTTTACTCGCGCTGGTCGACACGTTCGCGACCGGCGCGTTGCGCGCGGTAACAGAGCGCGGTATCGCCGTGCCGGGGAAGCTGCGCTTGGCGACGCGCTACGACGGTCACCGCGCGCGCGAGAGCGTGCCGGCCATCACCGCCGTCGACCTGCACTTGGACGCCGTCGCAGAACAAGCCGTCACGCTCTTACTCGACCGCATGCAAACCGGGCACACCTCGGCTCAAGTGGTCGCCGCGCCCCCGCCGGTCCTCATCCCGCGAGGCTCGACGATCACGCGCCGCTAGGGGCGCGAAAGATCAGCGCGGCGTTGATGCCGCCGAAGCCCGCCGAGGAGCTGAGCACGACGCGCGGGGCCGCGAGCAGCGGTTCCGTGAGTACGCCTACCGCGCAGGATGGATCGCGATGGTCGCAGTTGACGACGCGCGGCACGATGCCGCGCTGGATGGCCAGGAGCGAAAGCGCGGCTTCCCATGCGCCCGTTGCGCCGAGCGCGTGACCGTGCTGGCCTTTCGTTGCGGTGAGCGGCACCTGCGGCGCACGTTCGCCGAACACGATCTGCAGCGCGGCCGCCTCGCCGGCATCGCCGAGCGGCGTTCCCGAACCGTGGGCGTTGATCACGTCGACGTCCGCCGCGGAGAGCTTCGCCTCGCTCAGCGCGCGCTGCATCGCGAGCGCGTTGAACGTGCCTTGGGGCTGCGGTGCCGACATGTGATAGGCGTCGTTGGTCAACCCGTAGCCTGCGATCTCGCCGTAGATGCGCGCACCGCGCGCCGAGGCGTCGTCGTAGCGCTCGAGCACCAGCATCGCGGCCCCTTCGGCCATCACGAAGCCGTCGCGTTCCCGGTCGAACGGCCGGCACGCACCGGCCGGATCGCCGTTGCGCGTCGACATCGCGTGGATGATCGTGAACGCACCGAACACGAGCGGCGAGAGCGGCGCTTCGCATCCGCCCGCGAGTGCCGAGCGGATATCGCCGCGCGCGATTGCGCGGAACGCGTCGCCGATCGCCACGGCGCCCGAGGCGCACGAGTTACCATTGGCGACGTTGGGACCGCGAATGCCGAACTCCATCGCGACGTTGCACGTGGCCGCACCGCCGAAGACGGAGATCGCCAGCAGCGGACGTACCGCGTCCAGGCCCGATGCGCGAAAGACGTCGTGCTGCTCGTCGGCATAGGCGAGGCCGCCCAGCGCTGAGCCGATGAACACGCCGGTCTCCGTTCCGTCTTCCGTTACGTGAAACGCGGCATCGTCTATCGCCAGGCGCGTTGCAGCCAGCGCGAACTGCGAGAAGCGGTCGGTCCAGCGCACGCGTCTGCCGCCGACGAACGCGGCCGCATCGAAATCATCGATTTCGGCGGCGACGGTCGAGCTGTAGCCGGCGGTCGGGAAGCGCGTGATCGTGCGCACCGCGACGTGTTCCGCGAGCACGTTGGTCCAGAACGCTTCGAGCCCGATGCCGAGCGGCGTCACGACGCCGATGCCCGTCACCGCAACGCGATGGTTCATGCCGCACCCGCTTCGGCGAGCTGCTTCATGCGCGCGAGCGTTTTGTTCGCCACGCCGTGGATGAAGATATCGCTCACGACGTACTTGCCGAAGAAGTCGGCCGCAATCGGAAACCGGAACGCGAGCCGGTGCACGATCTGCACGCGTGTGCCGGCGTTGCCGAGCGGCGTGAATATCCACTCGACGTCCATGCCGCGCGTCGGTCCTTTGACGTGATGGAACGCGATGTGCGGCCGCACCGGATCGTTGGTCTGTTCCGCCGTCCAGTGCAGCGGAACGAAGCCATGGCGCGCCGCCATCTCGACCGTGCGCGCCGGCCCGTTTTGCGCGAGCACGCGCACGTAGCGATAGTGCGGCAAGAGTTCGGGCCAGCGTTCGGTGGCCGACGCGAGGCGATAGATCGCCGCCGCGGGCGCCGCGATGTCGATGCAGTTTTCGGTGGTGATCAGAGGACGAGCTCTCCGAGTACGGCCGGCGTGAGCGCGCTCTCCGGCGAGCGCACTCCGGCGAGCGCATCGATCAGCGTCGCGGCCAGTCGCGGTTGACGGGCGAGCTTGGCCGAGGCGCGGCGAGCCAGGAGCGGCACGTCGATGAGCCAGCCGACCGCGGCGCTCAGGCGCTTGCGCGCCGCGAAGTCCGCGCGCCGCTCGTTCGCGTAGTCCGCGAAAGCGCTCGATTCGCATACGCGGTTGCGGGCGGCGGAAACGATTGCGAGCGCCGCGTTTTCGGCCGATCGCAGCGCAAGAAAAACGCCTTGGCCGGTGAACGGGTTGAGGAAGCCGGCGGCATCGCCGATCAGCACGGCGCCGCCGGCAATCGGCGCGCGCACGCTGTGCGCCAGCGGCCCGATCGCCGCGCGCGCGCCGATCCGTTGCGCCTTCGCGAACGAACGGTGGCCGCGCCCGAGCTCGGCCGCTTTGCCGGCGACGCCTTCATCCACGAATCCGGACCACGTTGCGAGCGCGGTCTTCGGCATGACAACCATCACGTTCGTTCTATTCTGACCCAAAGGGTTGAGGGCAAAATAAGCGCCCGCGCCGACGTACATCTCGACAAAGCCGCCGAGATCGCCGAACCCGGTGTAGTGCCCGCCGACGGCAAAGCGCGGCAAGCGCCAGCTCCCTCGCGTCAAGCCGGCTTGCCGAGCGACGATCGAGCCGCAGCCGTCGGCGCCGACGGTCCAGCGCGCGCGCACTTCGTAGGCGGTGCCGTCGTCGTTGCGCACCCACACACCGTCGATTCGTTCCCGGTCGCGCAGCAAATCCTCGACGCGGCCATGCACCACGGTGACGCCGGCGTAGACGGCCGCGCGCAACAGGATCGCGTCGAGCGTTTCACGTTCGCACGAAAGCGCGCCGCCGGTAAACGGCAGCTCGACGGACGACGCGCGCGGCGGAACCAGCCGCACGCCGCGCAGAGCGTAGGCTTGCGCGCGTACGTCGTTGAGCACGCCGAGGCGGTCGAGTGCGGCGACGGCGCCTGAATTGAGATATTCGCCGCAGACCTTACGCCGCGGAAACGTTGCCCGCTCGACCAGCGTCACCGTGAGTCCGGCGCGCGCCAGCTGTAGCGCGCAGGACGAACCCGCCGGGCCGCCGCCGACGACGACCGCGTCAACCACACTACCCATCGACGAGCGTCATGCGGAAGAAGGCTTCGCGCTGCACGCGCGGTGACCGCCAGCCCGCCTCGCGAGCCAGCGCGAGAGCTTCGGCCGGCACGTATGCGCGACGCACGGAGAGCGGCGCATCGTGCAGCGTCAGCCGGTTGCGCGTCGTGAAGTGCGCGTAGAGCCAGGTGGCGGCGAACGCGAGACGCGAGCGGGACAGATCGCCGACGATCGGCGTGAGGCGCGCGACGCGCCGCATCTCGCGCAGCAGTTCGCGCGCCGCCGGCGGCTCGAAGTGATGCAGCGCAAGCGTGCACGTGACGACATCGAAGGCGGCGTCGGCGAACGGCAGCCGCTCGCCGTGACCGCAAACGAACGTCAGACGCTCGTCGGCGCCGGTGCGCCGGCGCGCGATCGCGAGCATCGCTTCGCTGCGATCGAGACACGTTGCGCGCACGTCGAAGCCGCGGCGCCGGCCGTCGAGCACGAGCGCTTGCGCCACGTCCCCGCTGCCGCTGCCGACGTCGAGGATCGTTCGGGCGCCGGTGCGCCGGACCGCGCGCAGGATCGGTGCGATGCCGCCGAGCCAGCGGTTCGCGAACTCGATGTCGGCGAGGTTGTGCTCGAGCTCGTCCGGCGCGTCCACCGGCCGGTCCATCAGTTCAAGCTGCCCGGCAGCGCGTTTCACCGCCGAGTCGTACCCCAGGTTCGGCGGAGGACCTGCGTGGACCGGCGTACGTTGCGAACATGCTGATCGTCCTGAAGTATGGCGGGAACGCGATGACGGCCGGGGCGGAAGACCCGGTGCTCGATGAAATCGCCGCGCTCGCGCAAGCCGGGATATCGGTGGTGCTCGTTCACGGCGGCGGTCCGCAGATCGATGCCGCGTTGCGCGCGCAGGGCATCCCCGAAGAACGGGTCGAGGGCTTACGCGTGACGTCCGCGGCGGCGCGCGACATCGTCGAAGCCGTCCTATGCGGGAGCGTGAACAAGGATTTGGTCCGCGGCCTGCTCACCCGGGGTGCGCGCGCCTTCGGCATCTCGGGTCAAGACGGTGCCCTGCTGGAAGTCCGGCGGATGCAGATCGCCGGGCACGATCTCGGCTACGTCGGCGAACCGGCCAAGGTCGATGCGGTGCTGCTGCGCGGCCTGCTCGGTTTGGGGCTGCTGCCGGTCATCGCTCCGATGGGAATCGAACGCCGTGAAGGCGTCGCACTGAATCTTAACGCGGACACCGTCGCGGGCGCGATCGCCGCGGCGCTGCGCGCCGACGCGTATGTCGTGCTCACCAACGTGGCCGGCGTGCGGCGGGATCGCGACGATCCGGCGACGGTCATTCCACGTTTGACGATCGCCGAAGCGCAGAATTTCCTCGTAGACGGTACGTTTAGCGACGGGATGCGGCCAAAGATGCGGGCCGCGATCGAGGCGGTCGCGGGGGGCGCTCAGCGAGCGGTGATCGGGGCCGCGGCACGTGACGGGATTGCGGGCGCGCTGGCCGGTGCGGGCACGGAGCTGGTACGCCTTTAAGACATCGGCCGTAGCGCGCCGCTCCCGAACGCTGGTAGCCTGTATCCCCCACCCGTTTCGGCAGGAACCTGCCGGCGGTGACGAGATGCCTCAAGGGCGTGATGCGACGGAAATAGTTTTCAAGCGCACGCCGCAGCGGTATAACTCGGGGGTCTAGCCCTCTCACTCGTGTCCACGACGCATGGAGACCACTCGCTTGTCCGACGTCCTCGCCCCGCCAGCTCCCGGCGCCGCCCCGTCCTCAGCGACGAAGGCGATCTACTTTTTCGAAGAGGGCACCGGCGATCAGAAGGATCTGCTCGGCGGCAAAGGTGCCGGCCTCGCCGAGATGACGCGGGCCGGGCTTCCGGTCCCGCCCGGCTTCATCATCACGACCGAGGTCTGCCTGGACTTCTACCGGGCGGGCCGCCGCTTCCCCGACGGCCTCCAAGCCGGCGTGCGCGATGCGATGCGCGAGCTGGAGCGGCGCACGAACAAGGGCTTCGGCGTGGCCGAGAACCCGCTCTTGGTGTCGGTCCGCAGCGGCGCCCGGGTCTCGATGCCGGGCATGATGGATACGATCCTCAACCTGGGGCTGAACGCCGCGACCGTCGAGGGCCTAGCCAAGCTCACCGGCAACGAGCGCTTCGCCTACGACGCCTACCGGCGCTTCATCACGATGTTCTCGAGCGTGGTACTCGGGATCAACAAAGAGCACTTCGACCACCTGCTCGATGCGGCCAAGGCGAAGCTCGGCTACAAGACCGATCCGCAACTGAGCGCCGCCGACTGGAAAGCGCTGCTGCCGCAGTACCTCGACGTCGTGAAGCGCGAGGCCAAGCGCGATTTCCCGCAAGACGTCTTCGAACAGCTCGATCTCGCGATCGGCGCCGTGTTCGACTCCTGGAATTCCAAGCGCGCGATCGACTACCGGGCCTACAACAAGATGTCCGATGAATGGGGCACCGCAGTCAGCGTCGTCTCGATGGTATTCGGCAACATGGGCGACGATTCGGGCACGGGCGTCGCGTTCACGCGCGATCCCAACACCGGCGCGCGCGAGCTGTTCGGCGAGTACCTGCGCAACGCGCAGGGCGAAGACGTGGTGGCGGGCATCCGCACGCCTGAGAAGATCGCCGACCTTCAGACGTCGCAACCCGAAGTCTACGCGCAATTCATCGCCATCGCGAAGCAGCTCGAAACGCACTATCGCGACATGCAGGATCTCGAGTTCACCGTCGAGCGGGGCAAGCTCTACATGCTGCAGACCCGCAGCGGCAAACGCAGCGCGGAAGCGGCGATCAAGATCGCGCTCGATTTCGTGCACGATGGTTTGATCTCGAAAGAAGAAGCGATCTGCCGCGTCGAGCCGCGCCAGCTCGAGGCGCTGTTCTTCGCGCGCATCGATCCCGATAAGAAGTACGAAAAGGCGGGCTCCGGCCTGAACGCTTCGCCCGGCGCCGCTGCCGGACGGATCGTGTTCGATGCGGATACGGCCGCCGAATGGGGCAAGCGCGGTGAAGCCGTGATCCTGGTGCGCAACGAAACCGCGCCCGACGACGTGCACGGCATGATCGCATCCAAAGGCGTGCTGACGTGCAAGGGCGGCGCAACGTCGCACGCCGCCGTCGTGGCGCGCGGCATGGGACTGCCCTGCGTCTGCGGCTTCGAAGAGATGGCGATCGATCTGCGCAACAAGACCGCAACGATCGGCACGACCGTGCTCAAAGAAGGCGACTGGCTGACGATCGACGGCACGACCGGCAACGTCGTGTTCGGAAAACTCGACTTGATCCCGCCGCCGTCCGAACCGCCGGCATGGCTGGCCGAGTTCCTCGGCTGGGCCGATGACATCAAGCGCATGATGGTGTGGGGCAACGCCGACAATCCGGTCGACGCGCAGAAAGCGCGCGATCTCGGCGCGACCGGCATCGGCCTGTGCCGCACCGAGCACATGTTCATGGAGCAGAATCGCCTGCCGATCGTGCAGGACATGATCCTCGCCGAGACGCCCGAAGCCCGCGACGCGGCGCTGGCCAAACTGCTCGTCTTCCAAAAGGAAGATTTCGCCGGCATCCTCGAGGCGATGGCGGGCTATCCGGTGACCGTGCGATTGCTCGACCCGCCGCTGCACGAGTTCTTGCCCTCCCTCGAAGACCTCATTGCGGAGACGACCGAGCTGCGCCTCACCAAAGGCGAGGCGTCGGCGGAGTACCGCGACCGCATGAAGATGCTGGCCCGCGTGCGCCAACTCCACGAAGTCAACCCGATGCTCGGTCTGCGCATGTGCCGGCTCGGCATCGTCAGTCCCGAAATCTATGCGATGCAAGTGCGCGCGCTGTTCGAAGCCGCGTGCGAATTGCGTAAGCGCGGCGTCGACGCCAAACCCGACGTCATGATCCCCGGTGTCGGCACCGGTTCCGAAATGCGCATCACGTACGACGCGGCCAAGGCCGTTGCCGACGCCGTGATCGCGGAGAAGGGCGTGCCGGTGCCCTATCGCATCGGAACGATGATCGAGTTGCCGCGCGCGTGCGTGGTGGCCGACAAGCTGGCCGAAACCGCGCAGTTCTTCTCGTTCGGTACGAACGATCTCACGCAGACGACGTACGGCTACAGCCGCGACGACGCCGATACCACGTTCATCCCGACGTACATCTCGAAGAAGATCCTCACCGAGAGCCCGTTCCAGGTGCTCGATCGCGTCGGGGTCGGCGAACTGATGCGGATGGGCATCGCCAAGGGCCGCAGCACGCGTCCCGATCTGAAGATCGGCATCTGCGGCGAGCACGGCGGCGACCCGGCGTCGGTGATGTTCTGCGATGAACTCGGACTCGACTACGTCTCGTGTTCGCCGTACCGGGTACCGATCGCGCGCCTCGCGGCCGCGCAAGCTCGCGTCAAGCAGCCGGGCTAAGCGCAGATTATGTCGGGGCACGCGGACCTTCCCGGGAGTGAGGTTCGGGCAAAGCTCGATCACCCCGTCATCGACGCCGACGGGCACACGATCGAGTGCGAGTGGCTGCTCGACGAGTACGTCCGCGAAGTTGCGGGCCCCGAGATCCAAGCGCGCTGGATGAAGCGGCCCGCGCCGTACGGCCCCACCAAGATGATCTGGTGGGGCTATCCCTCGGCGGCGCACACCGCCGACCGCGCGATGTCGCTCTTCCCGAAATACTTCGCCGCGCGGATGGAAGCGTGCGGTATCGACTTCGCGCACATGCTGACGACGGCCGGGCTCGCGACGCTGTACGTGCGCGACGACGAACTGCGCGCCGCGGGCTGCCGGGCGCTCAACACGATGTACGCCGACATGTTCCGCGACGTCAAAGACCGCATCCGTCCGGCCGCCGTCATCCCGACGTACACGCCGGAAGAAGCGATCCGCGAACTCGAATACGCGGTGCTCGAGCTCGGTCACAAGGCCGTAATGGTCGGCACGGAGATTCGCAAGCCGTATCCGGAAGTGTTTCGCGACGCGCCGCAGTTCGGGCAGTTCGCCGAACGCTGGCAATCGATCGCGATCGATCCGCCGCACGACTACGATCCGTTCTGGAAGCGGTGCGTCGAACTCGGCGTAGCGCCGCTGTGTCACACCTCGCACATAGGCGCGCAGCACCGGCGCTCGGCGTCGAACTACGTCTTCAACCACCTCGGCATGTTTGCCGGCGGTGCGGAACATTTTTGCCGCGCGCTTTTTTTGGGCGGCGTGACG
>Ga0182014_10000932_pt1 | contig 39832 bp, 31 predicted proteins | sample 612S2DmetaG_FD_120489 | JGI IMG/M metagenome (GOLD analysis project Ga0182014, IMG submission 120489) | Permafrost microbial communities from Stordalen Mire, Sweden - 612S2D metaG | ecosystem: Environmental > Terrestrial > Soil > Wetlands > Permafrost | place: Sweden: Stordalen | collected... | reverse complement strand
GATGTTCTTCGACATGACCGCGATGGGCCGCTGGAGCGAAGGCCGCGAGAGCAATTTCCTCGACGGCGGGGCGCACTTCTACGGCGTCTATGAATGCGCCTGCGGCAACTTCATTTCGATCGGCTCGATCGAGCCGCAGTTCTACGCCCTGCTGCGCCAGCTTGCCGGGCTTTCGGACGCAAGCTTCGATGCGCAGATGGATCCCAAGGCCTGGCCCGGGCTCAAGCAGAAATTGGTCGAGGTGTTCAGGACAAAGACCCGCGCGGAGTGGTGCAAGATCATGGAGGGCACCGACGTCTGTTTCGCGCCGATCCTGACCATGGCGGAAGCGCCAAAGCACCCGCACATGGCCGCGCGCCAGATCTTCGTCGAACGCCACGGCGTGACGCAACCCGCCCCGGCGCCGCGTTTTTCGCGCACGCCGTCAGCGATCCGCGACGCCGCGACGGCGGATATCGCAGAGCTGACCAAAGAGTGGAAGGGCTGATCCCTTCATCGTCATTCCGGGGCGCGCGTTAGCGCGAACCCGGAATCCAGAAGTTGGCTGCGCGAGATTCCCCGATGTGCAATTGCACATCGTGGTTCGACGCTACCGCGTCGCCCCGGAATGACGGACTACACCTACGCCGCGTCATCCACCTTCAAGACGCCGCGCCTGATCTGGTCTTCCTCGATCGATTCGAACAGCGCCTTGAAATTACCTTCGCCAAAACCGTCGTCGCCCTTGCGCTGGATGAATTCGAAGAAGATCGGCCCGATGGCGTTGGCGGAGAAAATCTGCAGCAGCAGCTTGGTATGGCCGCCGTCGACCACGCCCTCGCCATCGATCAGGATGCCGTCGCGCTTCAGCCGCGCGATATCCTCGCCGTGCTCCGGCAGCCGCGCAGCGATCTTCTCGAAATAGGTGTCGGGCGGTGACGGCATGAACGGAAGGCCGGCGGCGCGCAGGGCCTCCACCGTCTTGTAGACATCCCTGGCGCCGCAGGCGATGTGCTGGATGCCCTCGCCGCGATAGGTGCTGAGATATTCCTCGATCTGCCCGGAACCGCCGGCATCCTCGTTGATCGGAATCCGGATCTTGCCGTCGGGGCTGGTCAGCGCCCGCGAGAACAGGCCGGAGGCGCGGCCCTCGATGTCGAAGAAGCGGATCTGCCGGAAGTTGAACAGCTTTTCATAGAAACCGGTCCAGACATCCATGCGGCCGCGGTGGACGTTGTGGGTGAGGTGATCGAGATAATACAATCCCGTACCCTCGGGCCGCGGGTTGTTCGCGCCCAGCCACTCGAACTCGGCGTCATAGGCCGAACCCCTGGCACCATAGCGATCGACGAAGTAAAGCAGGCTGCCGCCGATGCCCTTGATCGCGGGAATATCGAGCGTCTTCTGCGCGGGCGCGATGTCGGCAGGCTCCGCGCCGAGCGCCAGCGCGCGGCTGTAGGCCGCCCTGGCGTCGACCACCCGGAACGCCATCGACGGCGCGCACGGTCCGTGTGCGGCGACGAAGGCAAAGCCGTGGGTGCCGGGCTCTTCATTGACGAGATAGTTGATGTCGCCCTGACGATAGACCGTGATCTTCTTGGCCTTGTGCCGGGCCACCGGCACATAGCCCATCAGCCTGAACAGCGCGTGCAACTCCCCAAGGTTCGGATGCGCATATTCGACGAACTCGAAACCGTCGGTGCCCATCGGATTGTCGGCGCTGATGGTGGCGGCCGGCGCGTCGTGCGGAAATGGACCCATGGCTGATTTCGCTCCCTGATTTGGAGCTTGAATAATCGGTCACCCCAGGCACAATGTGCATGCGAATGATTGGCATTTCCGCCATCATATGCACGCTTTGTGCATGATTATGGCATTTCCCGCATGATCTCCGTTGACGCCTTCGACCTGAAGATACTCGGCGCGCTGCAGGACGACGGCCGCCTGACCAACCAACAGCTGGCCGACATCGCCGGCCTGTCGGCGTCGCAATGCTCGCGGCGGCGGATGCGGCTGGAGCAGGAAAAGGTGATCGCGGGCTATCACGCCGACCTCGCCAGCGAAGCGCTCGGCTTCAATGTCATCGCCTTCATTCACATCACGCTCGCCACCCACTCGCCCGATAATGCAAAACGGTTCCGCGCGCTGGTCAACCGCGTCGACGACATCCAGGAGGCCTATTCGCTGACCGGCGATGCCGATTACCTGCTGAAGGCGGTGCTGCGCGACCTCAAGAGCCTGTCCGATATCGTCAACAACGTGCTGATGCCGCATCAGAGCGTGGCCCATGTGCGCTCGTCGATCGTGCTGGACCGCCTGAAGGAAAGCGCGAAGCTGCCGCTGAAGTAGCCCGTGCACCTCTCCCCGCAAGATCGGGGAGAGGGAGAAGTGGCTTAAATCGAGGGAAATTCGCCATTCGAATCGGCCCCTCGATTTGCGATGGTTTGTTCCGCCGCAACGGGGCGAGACCGATCATGGCGCTGCAACTCCGGCCGAACTGCGAATATTGCGACAAGGACCTGCCGCCCAATTCGACGCTGGCGCGCATCTGCTCCTACGAATGCACCTTCTGCGCCGATTGCGTCGAGACAAGACTGCACGATGTCTGCCCGAACTGCGGCGGCGGCTTTGCGCCGCGCCCGATCCGCCCGGTGAGGGAATGGCGGCCGGGCGCCTGCGTCGGCAAGCAGCCACCTTCGCAGAAGCGGGTCCACCTGGAATTCAGTCCCGACGACATCGCCGCTTTCTCCGTCCGTATCAGCGGCATTCCGCCGGAGGAACGCTAGCTTCCCTCTCCGTCATTGCGAGGAGCAAAGCGACGAAGCAATCCATCCTTATCTTTTCTTTGCGCGGAGAAATGGATTGCTTCGCTTCGCTCGCAATGACGGAGTTTAACGGCTGGCGACGAAAGTTACCCCGCCGCTGGCGTAATCGTGCCCTCGACCTCGCCAAAACCGACGCGATAGCCGTCGCCCTGGCACCAGCCGCGCATCACGAGGGAATCGCCGTCCTCGAGGAACGTCCGCTTGACGCCGCCGGCCAGATCCACCGGCTCGGTGCCGTTCCAGGAGATTTCCAGAAGACTGCCGCGCTGGTCCTTTTCCGGGCCGGAGATGGTGCCGGAGCCCAAGAGATCGCCGACATTCATGGCGCAGCCGGAAGAGGCGTGGTGCACCAGTTGCTGCACGCTCGACCAGTACATGTACTTGAAATTGGTATGGCAGATCCGCTGACCCTCGTTGTCAGGCGTCGCGCGCAAGGCCACATCGAGCTGCAGATCGTAATTGTTCGGCAGCACTTGCTGCAGATACGGCAGTGGCGCCGGATCCTGCGCGGGTCCCTGAATGCGGAACGGCTCCAGCGCCTCGCGCGTCACCACCCAGGGGCTGATCGAGGTCGCGAACGCCTTGGCCTGGAACGGCCCGAGCGGCACATATTCCCATTGCTGGATGTCGCGCGCGCTCCAGTCGTTCAGCAGGACAAAACCGAAGATCATCGCTTCCGCCTGCGCCTCGGTGAGCATCTCGCCCATTGCCGAGGGCTGGCCGACCACGACGCCCATTTCCAGCTCGAAATCCAGCCGCTTGCAGGGGCCGAATGACGGCACTTCCGCGCTCGGCGGTTTTAGCTGGCCGCGGGGCCGCCGCACTTTGGTGCCGGAAACCACGACGGTCGAGGCGCGGCCGTTGTAGCCGATCGGCATGTGCAGCCAGTTCGGCTGCAGCGCATTGTCCTTGCCGCGGAACATGACGCCGACATTGGTGGCGTGCTCCTTCGACGAATAGAAATCGGTATAGCCGGCAACCGCGACCGGCAGATGCAGATTGGCCTGCACCATCGGCACCAGCGCGCGCTCGCGCAGGATCTTGTTGTCGCGCAGTTGCGGATGGTCGTGGCGAAGCAGTTCGCTGATCCGCGCCCGGGTGCGCGACCAGATCTTTGGTCCCAGCGCCATGAAGGCATTGATCGAGGATTGCGGGAACACGTCGAAGGCGGGCGTCAGATCGATCATCCCCTCGGCTTCCAGCACCGCCAGATCGAGCACGTAGTCGCCGATCGCCACGCCAACGCGCGGCGTGGGAGATGCGGCCGTCGAGAACACGCCGTAAGGCAGATTCTGGATCGGGAAGTCGGAAGCGGTATCGACGGGGATGAAGGAACGAAGGGCGGGATCGTTGGGGTGGGGCAAAGTTCTTTGTCCTGCTTGAGTTTCGGCGAACCCTATCCGCCGTCATTCCGGGATGGTCCGAAGGACCAGACCCGGAATCTCGAGATTCCGGGTTCATCGCTGCGCGATGCCCCGGAATGACGTCAAAAAGCTACCGCCTGTTCGGATCGAAGCGCTTTTCCAGTCCCTTCCAGCAATCGGCGTAATCGTCCTGCAAGGTCGCCGACTTCGCCGCGTGCGCGGTGATGCGCTGGGGGAAGCGGGTTTCGAACATGAAGGCCATGGTGCCGGTCAGCTTGACCGGTTTCAATTCGCTGTTGCTGGCGTGATCGAAGGCCTCGCGGTCCGGGCCGTGCGGCAGCATCATGTTGTGCAGGCTGATGCCGCCGGGAACGAAACCCTGCGGCTTGGCGTCGTACACGCCGTAGATCAGCCCCATGAATTCCGACATGATGTTCATGTGATACCACGGCGGCCGAAAAGTGTTTTCCGCCACCATCCAGCGCTCCGGGAAAATGACAAAATCGATATTGGCGGTGCCGGGGGTTTCCGACGGCGCCGTCAGCACGGTGAAGATCGAGGGATCCGGATGGTCGAATCCGATCGCGCCCACCGGCGAGAAGGTGCGCAGGTCGTATTTGTACGGCGCGTAGTTGCCGTGCCAGGCCACCACGTCGATCGGCGAATGCGGCAGCGTGGTCCTGAACAGCGCGCCGCCCCATTTCACGTAGAGTTCGGTCGGCGTGTCCTTGTCCTCATAGGCCGCAACGGGAGTGAGGAAATCACGCGCGTTGGCGAGACAATTGGCGCCGATCGGCCCGCGCTCCGGCAAGGTGAAGGCGCCGCCGTAATTCTCGCAAAGATAGCCGCGCGCCGGGCCGCCCGGAATCTCGACGCGGAATTTCACCCCGCGCGGGATCACCACGATCTCGCCGGGCTCGGCATCGATCCGGCCGAACTCGGTGACGAAACGCAAATTGCCCTGCTGCGGCACGAACAACATCTCGCCGTCGGCATTGTAGAAATGCTGATCGACCATCGACCGGGTGATGAGGAAGACATGCGCGGCCATGCCGGCCTGCGTATTGGCGTCGCCCGCCGTGGTCATGGTCTGCACGCCCTGCAGGAAGGTCATGTCCGTTTTCGGGATCGGCGCCGGGTCCCAGCGCAACTGCTCGATCGCAATGTCGTACTCGTGGCATGGCGCGGTGCGCCACAGCCCGGCATCGACCTTGACGAAGCGACCGGAATGCTTCACCGACGGCCGGATCCGGTACAGCCAGGAGCGCTCGTTGCTGCCGCGGGGCGCCGTGAACGGCGAGCCGGACAGCTGCTCGGCATAGAGCCCGTAGGCAGCCCGCTGCGGCGAATTGCGCCCGACCGGCAACGCGCCGGGCAGTGCCTCGGTTTCGAAACTGTTGCCGAAGCCGGACATGTAGCCCGGGGTGATGCCGACGGTGCTGCGGCTGATCAGGTCAGGCGAGGTATTGATGTTCATGGTCATCCTCCTTGCAGGGCGGCCCACATTTCCCGGTCGCGTTCGGCGGTCCAGATCACGGGGTCGTCAATTCCCGAAGCTTCATCGAAGGCGCGCGAGACGTTGAACGGCAGGCAGTGCTCGTAGATGGCGAAGCTGGAAAACTTCGGATCCATCACCTCGCGCGACGCCGCCATGGTCTCCTTGAGATTGCGGCCTTTGGCGACGGCGCATTCCGCCGCACCATAGAGCGTGGTGACGAAATCGCGCGTCATCGCGATGGCGTCGCGCCCGGTCGCAATTCCCTTCAGCGCGTCGCCGCGCCCCGGCGCGATCGCCTTGGGATTGAAGGAACGGATTTCGTTCAGGGTCGCTGGCCATTCGCGCAAGTGAGCGTCGCCGCAATAGCAGGCCGAATGGTATTCGATCAGGTCGCCGGAAAACATCACTTCGGCGTCCGGCACCCACGCCACGATGTCGCCGGAGGTATGTCCGGCGCCGAGCTGCATCAGCCGCACTTCGCGTTTTCCCAGGAAGATCGACATTTCGCCTTCGAACGCCAGCGTCGGCCAGGTCAGGCCGGGAATGCTCTCGGCGTCCTGGAACAGCCGCGGAAAACGGCCGAATTCGGAATCCCAGTCCTGCTGGCCGCGCTCCTCGATCAGCCGGTAGGTTTCCTGCGAGGCGACGATGCCTTGCGCGTGATAGGCCGAGGCCCCGAGCACCCTTACGGCGTGATAATGCGACAGCACCACGTATTTGATCGGCTTGTCGGTGACGCTGCGCACCCGCTCGATCACCTTGTTGGCCATCGCCGGCGTCGCCTGGGCGTCGAACACGATGCAGCCGTCGTCGCCGACGATGACGGCCGAATTGGGATCGCCTTCGGCGGTGAAGGCATAGAGATCGGTGCCGATCTCGGAGAAGGTGACCTTCTTCTCCGTCATGTCGGTCGTCGATGCGAAACCTTTTGTCATTTATTCCAATTCCCTTGTGATGACGCTGATATTATCCCCGTCATTGCGAGGAGCGAAAGCGACGAAGCAATCCATCCTTCTTGCGCAGAAAGATGGATTGCTTCGCTTCGCTCGCAATGACGCTTCAATTATGTACATGCGTTTACTACTGCTGCTGTTGTTGCTGCTGGCTCGCCGCCAGCATTCGCCGATGCGCCAGGGCGACCGCCTCGCGCAGCACGTCGAGATCGCCGATGTGGTTGGCGAGAATCAGCAGCAGCGCCGCGTCGAGGTCGGCGCTCTCCGCCTCGCTGAGGCCGCGATGCGCCTCGACGATCAGCCGGTAGGCGCCGTCGGGGTCGGCAAAATTCGATTTCGTGGAAAGCGCCGTCATTGCCCACCCCGCCCGCTGGCGCGCGCCACCGCCGCCTCGATCGCCGCCCGCGTCGGATGCTTGAAGCGCGCGGCGATGTAGCCGTCCGGGCGCAGCAGATAGGCAGTTCCGGGCGACGCATCGTAGCGCGCGGCAAACGATCCGCTGGGATCGTTTAGCGGCGCATCGCCGCCGATCCGAATCCGGCCGACGCCTTCGGGCGCCTCCACGGCCGCGCCATTGGCGCTTTCCAGGAGGACAAAACCGCCGCCAGCCGATCGGAACGCCTCGGTGAGATAGATCGCCTCGCCGCTCGTGCGCTGCAGCGGCGCATCCGGCATCGAGGCGCCCGGCCGCGGCCCGGCGGCCCAGGCGTCGACATCGGCTGACGACAGCGGCGTGTCATAGACCGAAGGCACCGAGAGCCGGCCGCCATTGACCATGCGCTTGGCGAAATCGGCTTCCTTGGCCAGCGACAGCACCGCCTGGCGCAGCCGGCGCTCCTGCCGCGAATGCGGCGCGATGAAATCGGTCGACCGCGTCGAGGCCCGGATGTTTTCGTCGGCCGCCCGCCCGCGTTCGATCTCGTAACTGGCCAGCAAGCCGGCGGGCGCTTCCCCGCGCAGCACCATGGCGAGCTTCCAGGCCAGGTTTTCGCCGTCTTCCAGACCCGAATTGGCGCCGCGCGCGCCGAACGGCGACACCTGATGGGCGGAATCGCCGGCGAAGACGACGCGCCCGTGCAGGAACCGCTGCATCCGCCGGCACTGGAACTTGTAGATCGAGATCCATTCGAATTCGAAATCGCCGTGGCCGAGCATGCGCTCGATCCGCGGCCGGACGTTTTCCGGCAACCGCTCGACGGCGGGATCGGCATCGGGACCGATTTGCAGATCGATCCGCCAGACGTCGTCGGGCTGGCGATGCAGCAGCGCCGACTGGCCGGAATGGAACGGCGGATCGAACCAGAACCAGCGCTCGGTGGGAAATTCGGCCGTCATCTTGACGTCGGCGATCAGGAACTGATCCTCGAACACTTCGCCTTCGAATTCCGCACCGACCATGCCGCGCAGCGCTGACCGCGCGCCGTCGCAGGCGATCACAAAATCGGCACGCAGCCGGTACGGCCCGTCCGGGGTTTCAATGGTCAGCACCGCGTGATCATTGTGCTGCGTCAGCCCGGTGACCTTGTTGCGCCAGCGCAGATCGATGCCGGGCAGTTCCTGCACGCGGTCGACCAGATAGGATTCGGCGTAATATTGTTGCAGGTTGATGAAGGCCGGCATCTTGTGGCCGTCTTCCGGCAACAGGTCGAACTGGTAGAGCATCTCCTGGCCGAGGAAGATCTTGCCGACCTTCCAGATCACGCCCTTGCCGACCATGCGCTCGCCGACCCCGAGCCGGTCCCAGACCTCCAGCGATCGCTTGGAAAAACAGATCGCGCGCGAGCCTTCGCCGATGCGGTCGGCGTCGTCGAGCAGCACGACAGGCTGGCCGCGCTGCGCGAGATCGATCGCCAGCGACAGTCCGACCGGCCCGGCGCCTACCACCACCACCGGATATGCGGCGATATCGGCGGCGGCCCGGTCCTGGTCGGCGTGGCGTCGGTAGCCGAACTGGGTTTGGGACGGCGGCGTCATGGCAGGTGGCTCTTGGGATCAGGTTGCTCTTGGCAAAGCGGCTCGGTTCCCGCTAAATAGTCGCAAGTGCAACTATCTAGCCTACCCGCGAACGCCGTCAACTCAAATTGGAGCGATTTTTGCCAAAAGCCATTGCAAGCGGCAGCGCGCGCAAGACGGGTACCGGCGCGCGCCGGCCAAATGCGTCCAAAACAGCCGCCACCCTCGATCTGTTCCAGTTTGTGCCGTTCCGGCTCAACCGGCTGGCGGCCGAGGTCTCCGCCGCGCTGGCGAGCGAATACCAGGAGCGTTACGGGCTGGACATTCCGGAATGGCGCGTGCTGGCGACGCTCGGCTTCCGCGATGACGCGTGCAGCGCGCAATACATTGCGCATTGCACCCGGACCCACAAATCCACCATCAGCCGCGCCGTCACCACGCTGATGCAGCGGCAACTGGTCGAGCGGGTCGAGAATGAAGACGACCGCCGCGAATTCGCCCTGCGCCTGACCCGCAAGGGCAACGCGCTGTACCAGAAGCTGATCCCCCGGCTAAAGCGCCGGGAGCAGGAAATCCTGTCCTGCCTCGCGGCGCAGGAACGCAAGGAATTTGCGAATTTGCTCGGCAAGATCGAGAAGAGCCTCGGCCTGGTGCAGACCAGCAAGGAAGCGGCGAAAACGGGGGAGTATTGAAGGGGCCGCACTTTCGTCGTCATTGCGAGCGAAGCGAAGCAATCCATCGCGCAGCAGACAAGTAAGAATGGATTGCTTCGTCGCTTCGCTCCTCGCAATGACGGATCTCCGCACACACGACTTCGCTCAACGGAGCTACGGGAGCGTGACGCTCCACCACCGACCGTCATACTCCGCGAAAGCGGAGTATCCAGTACGCCGCGGCCTCTCGATTCCATCGCTGACGTCTCTGGAATACTGGATCGCCCGCTTTCGCGGGCGATGACGACAGGAAATGCTCGTGCGATCCCGCGCCGGAATGACCGATCAATCCCGATCGATATGCCTCGCAATCACCGGAAAATACGCCCCGCCCGAGCCGGCATCGATGGCTTCCTGCAGCACGGTGCCGACCAGTTCGGCGCCGCGGATCTTTATTCCGGCATCGCCAGCCAGTTCGAGCGCGTAGGACAGGTCCTTCAGCGCGTATTCGGTCGAGAACGCGCGTTCGGGAAAGTTGCCCGGCACGATCGCCTTCAGGCCGTGATTGCGCAGGGCAAAGCTGTCGGCGGAGCCTTTTGACAGGGTGTCGAGCAGCAGCGCCGGATCGACGCCGTTGTGCCTGGCCACCGCGACCGCTTCCGCCAGCGCATTCACGGTCTCGAACAGCACCATGTTGTTGAGGATTTTTGTCACCTGTCCCGCGCCGACGTCGCCGCACAGCGTGACGTCGGTGGCGAAGCAACGGATCAGGGGTTCGATCGCCGCAAACAGTTCCGGTGCTGCGCCGACCATGACGCTGAGCGTGCCGTCCTGCGCCGCCTGGCGCGTGCGCGCGATCGGCGCGTCGGCCCATACCGCGCCCCTCGCCCGCAGTTGAGCCGCGAATTCGCGGGTCTGCTTCACCGAGGAGGTGCCGAGATCGACCACGACCTGGCCGTTGCGGATGTTTTTGAGGATGCCGTCGGCCTCGAACACGGCGCGCACATGTTTGGCGCTGGGCAGGCAGAGAAACACCAGCTCGCTGTTGCCGATCACCTCGGCGACGGAGCCCGCGACCGCCGCACCCTCATCGCACAGCCGCGCCAGCGGCTCGGGCGACAGATCGAACGCGATGACGCGCGCGCCGCTCTTTTTGACGAGGTTGCGGCAGATCGGCTCGCCCATCACGCCGAGGCCGATGAAGCCGATGGTTTTGTAGGACACCATTGTTTCGCTCGCTTGTTTTCTTTTGACGCGTTTTCGTGACGCGAACCGGTCCCCACTTCGCTTGAAAACGCTATGTTATTTTTTCACGAACGAGCGCGATGGGTTCAGATGCAGGGCGAAGGCATCGACCTTGTCGCTGGCGCGCGGATAGATCTCGCTGACGATCGGATCGTGCCCGGGGATGACGCGGTCGGGATGGCCGGCCAGCCGTTCGACCGTTTCCCAGCCCGCGCACATGTCGCCGATGTTGTAGACGATCGGAAACGGACTGCGGCGATGCAGGTTGCCGTAGTAATGCGCGGCGTCCGACGCCAGCACCACCGGTCCCCGCGCGGTTTCCACCCGCACCACCTGCAGGCCGTCGGAATGGCCGCCGACCCGGTGCAGGGTCACGCCGGGCGCGACCTCGCCCTCGCCGGCATGAAAGGTGACGCGCTCGCTGAAGACGTGACGCACCATCAAGGTCACATGCTCCACCGAAAACGGATGCCGCAGCGCCCCGAAACACATGCAGCGCCCGGTGGCGTAGCTCATCTCGCGGTCCTGCAGATGAAACCGCGCGTTCGGAAACAGATCGAGATTGCCGGCATGGTCGTAATGCAGATGGGTAACGACGACGTCGCGGATCTCCTCGGCCGCCACCCCGAAGCGCGCCAGCGCCTCGACCGGATTGAGCGTCAGCTTGCGGTTGCGCGATTGCGCTTCCGCCGCATTGAAGCCGGTATCGATCAGAATGTCGCGGCCGCCGCCCCGGATCAGCCAGACGAAGTAATCGAGGTCCTGCGCCGCGGTCTCATGCGGGTCCGGCACCAGGTAATTCAGATGCGGCGTGCGCGGCGACATCGTCGCATAGCGCAGCGCGAAGATTTCGTAGGCGTTTCCCATCGGTTCCACTTCTTGCAGGTTGGGTTGTTGGGTCAGCCACCAAGCCATCGCCGCGGCAAAAGGTCAAACCGGTCGGCCCCCCCTTCGACAATGTGAGACCTGTCACATTTTGCCGACGCGCCCGTCGCCGCGATCCCGCCGCGCCACTCATATTCCGCCATCGCGGCTGTCTTCTTCCCTGTCATGCGGGGGGCGAGACGGCCTTCGCCAGAAGCGGCCCGCTCTTCGGCCGATCGCGCCTGGGACCGTTGCTATTCCTTGAAGCTTTTATTGCCTTTATCTGACGGAAAGAACGAGGCTTTTGGGCCATTGACAGGGCTGGCGCCGCTGGTTTGATAATGCGGTTTGCGTGGGGTAAGGTCGCCGAGGCGCGAGCTGGGATCGGCGCCTTTTTTGTTGGACCGCCGTGGCATGAGGATTCGTCTCGCCCTGCTTGTGACCGTGATGCTTTCGGTCACGCCGATCGTGCCGTCGGATGCTGCGGATCGCGGCGACCGGTTTGCGCTGGTGATCGGCAATTCGAAATATCCCGACGCCGACGCGCCGTTGAAGGAGCCCGTCAACGACGCCCGCGACGTCGCCGACGAACTCAAGCGCGACGGCTTCAATGTCGAGGTCGGCGAGAACCTGACCGGCGACGGCATGCACCGCGCCTTCGACCGCCTGTATGGGCGGATCAAGCCCGGCTCGGTCGCGCTGGTGTTCTTCAGCGGCTTCGGCGTCCAGTCCAACCGCCAGAGCTTCATGATCCCGGTCGACGCCCAGATCTGGACCGAAGCCGATGTGCGCCGCGACGGTTTCAGCCTCGAGACGGTGCTGGGCGAGATCAGCAACCGCGGCGCCGGGGTCAAGATCGCGCTGATCGATGCCTCCAGGCGCAATCCCTATGAGCGCCGCTTCCGCAGCTTTTCCGCCGGGCTGGCGCCGGTGATCGCGCCGAACGGCACGCTGGTGATGTATTCGGCGGCGCTGTCGTCGGTGATTTCGGACAATGGCAACGATCACAGCCTGTTCGTGCAGGAACTGCTCAAGGAAATCCGCGTTCCCGACCTGATGGCGGAAGAGACCCTCAACCGCACCCGGCTCGGCGTCACCCGCGCCTCCCGCACTGAGCAGGTGCCGTGGATTTCCTCGTCGCTCGCCGAGGACTTTTCCTTCATTCCGGGGGCCAATCCGCGACCGTCCACGCCGGCGATCGCCGTATTGCCCCAGCCGGCGGCACCGCAACCCGCGCCGCTGCCGGCCCTGCCGCGCCAGGACCCGGTGACGCCGCCGAAGATCGAGGTTCTTGCCCCCGCCGAGAAGCCGGTGGAGAAGAACGAGGGCTCGCCGGCCGTTGCACTGGCCGACGACCCGACCATCAAGGCGCTGACCGCCAAGCTCGCCGACAATCCAGACGACCAGAACGCGCTCTACCGGCGCGGCCAGGTCTATGCCAGCAAGGGCGCCTATGACCTTGCCATCAAGGATTTCGACGGCTCGATCCGGCTCAATCCCAAGGACGTCGAAGCCCTCAACAACCGCTGCTGGACGCGCACCGTGATCGGCGACCTGGCGGCGGCGCTGAAGGATTGCAACGAGGCGCTGCGGCTGCGCCCGAACTTCGTCGACGCGCTGGACAGCCGCGGCCTGGTCAACCTCAAGAGCGGCCTGGCCAAGAACGCCATTGCCGATTTCGACGCTGCGCTGAAGATCAATCCGCGGTTGACGTCGTCGCTGTACGGGCGCGGGCTGGCCAAAAAGCGCAACGGCGCGATGGCCGAGGGCGATCTGGATATTGCCAACGCCAAGGCGATGGATCCGAATATTGTCAAGGAATACGCGGATTACGGGGTGAATTGACGGTAATTTGAGTGAAAGGCCGGCCCGGCCTCGAACCCCCGACGCGCGCCGGAGACAAACGAGTATTAGAGCGTTATCAAGCGAAGTGGAAACCGGTTCGCGTCAAGAGAACGCGTAGAATCAAGAATCTGGAGCCCCGCTTCGATTCCATCGAAGCGGAACAGGCTCTAGCCGCGACCGGCCTGGACTGATTTGTGGAACCGCGCGGGCAGCGCAGGAGGGATTGGCAATGTCGAAGATGTCCGGAGGGCGCGGTCATGCCGCGATGCTTTCTTGTCTGACGATGGCATGCCTCGCGATCGGCGCCGCGCTTTCGTTCGGCGTGACGACGGCGCGCGCCGGCGACGATAGTGTCACCGAGGATCAGATCGTCCGGGCGCTGGCGCCGGCCAAGACGCCGCTGACCCGGAGCCTGTCGGTGGGCCCGCAGACCCCAGCCGATCCGGCGGCGGCCACCGCCGAGGGACGTTTCGTGCAGACCATCCGCGGCCGGGCGACGCGCTCGCTCTCGGTCACCGAGCGCGAGGAAATCGCCACCATCGCCAAGGACAAGCCGAAGATCGATCTGGAGATCAACTTCGACTACAACTCGGCCGACATCAGCGCCAGATCGCAGCCCTCGGTACAGGCGCTCGGCAAGGCGCTGAGCAATCCCGACCTCAAGGGCTCGACCTTCATCGTCGCCGGCCATACCGACGCCGCCGGCGGCGAGGCCTACAACCAGGACCTGTCCGAACGCCGCGCCGATTCGATCAAGCGCTATCTGGTCGACAGGTTCGGCATCGCCGGCTCCGACCTTGTCACCGTCGGCTACGGCAAGAGCAAGCTCAAGGACCCCGCCAATCCGATGGCCGAGGCCAACCGCCGCGTCCAGGTCGTGAACATGGCAAACAAGGCCACGGCGTCGCAGTGAACGGGCAAGTGAACCGGTCGTGGCGCTGAGGCGCGTTTTACGGCTAGAATGCGTCCCGCCCCCTGCGGGGCGCATTTCGCGTCATTGCGAGGAGCAAAACGACCAAACACATTCGCCGTCGTCATTCCGGGATGGTCCGAAGGACCAGACCCGGAATCTCGAGGTTCCGGGTTCGATGCTGCGCATCGCCCCGGAACGACGCTCTTAACTCTTCGCGACTTTAGGTCTGGATTGATCCGGCGATGATGCTTTCCGAATATCTCAAGCCGGCGCTGGCCGTGGTCGTGTTCGCCGCTCTCGGCGGGGGCTGGTACTGGTTCGAGACCCGTTCCCATCCCGAGGCGAAGGAAACGCCCACCAACGCACTGGTGATCGTGGCCAAATCCACCAATGCCTGTTTCTCCGACATGGTGCGAGGCACCGGCTATCTGGTGCCGCGCCGCGAAGCGGTGGTCGGGGTCGACCAGGAAGGCTCCAAGGTCACCGACGTGCTGGTGCGCGAAGGCGAGATGGTCAGCGACAACCAGGAACTGGCGCGGCTGACGGCGCCGCCGGCGCAAGCCAGCGGCGGGGCACGGTCCCCGGGGCCGTTCTCGCTGCGCGCGCCGGCCGCCGGCCTCCTCACCGAGGTCAGGACCATCGTCGGCGCGCCGGCTTCGCCACAGGCCGGGCCGATGTTCCGCATCGCCGTCAACAACGAGATCGAAATGGACGCCGAAGTGCCGGCGGTCCACCTCCTGAAGCTCAATCCGGGCGCGACGGTGCGGATCAGCCGCGACAACGCGCCCGATCTCGGCGGCCGCGTGCGGCTGATCTCGCCGCAGATCGACCGCGCCACGCAGCTCGGCCATGTCCGGATTGCGGTCACGGCCAACCCCTCGCTCAAGCTCGGCATGTTCGCCCGCGCCAACATCGACGCCAAGCGTAGTTGCGGCGTGGCGATCCCGCGCACCGCCATCGACCATCTGACCGTCCAGGTGGTCAAGGGAAACACGGTCGAGACGCGCAAGGTCCGCGTCGGCCTGGTGTCCGACAGCTCGACGGAAATTCTCGAAGGCCTCGACGTCGGAGAAATCGTCGTGGCCGACGCCGGCTCCTCGCTGCATGACGGCGACCAGATCAAGACCATGTTCGCCGAAGACCTCGATCGGACCCGGGTGCGCTGATGGCTCTCAATATCTCGGCATGGTCGATCCGCAATCCGCTTCCCTCGATCGTGTTTTCGATCATCCTGCTGCTGCTCGGCTGGGTGAGTTTTACGAAACTCGCGGTGACGCGGCTGCCCTCGGCCGACATTCCCGTGATCTCGGTCGCGGTCTCGCAGTTCGGCGCGGCTCCCGCCGAGCTCGAATCGCAGGTCACGAAAACCATCGAGGACGGCGTCTCCGGCGTCGAGGGCGTGCGGCACATCTCCTCCTCGATCACCGACGGGCTGTCGCTGACCACGATCCAGTTCGCGCTCGAGACCAACACCGACCGCGCGCTGAACGACGTCAAGGACGCCATCACCCGGGTCCGCGCCAACCTGCCGCAGAACGTCACCGAACCCCTGATCCAGCGCGTCGACGTGATCGGTCTGCCGATCGTCACCTATGCCGCGATCTCGCCGGGCAAGACACCGGAGCAGCTGTCCTATTTCGTCGACGACGTGGTCAAGCGCGCGCTGCAGGGCGTGCGCGGCGTCGCCCAGGTCGAGCGCATCGGCGGCGTCGAGCGCGAGATCCTGGTCTCGCTCGATCCCGACCGGCTGCAGGCCGCCGGCCTGACCGCCGTCAATGTCAGCCAGAGCCTGCGCGGCACCAATGTCGACCTCGCCGGCGGCCGCGCCGAGATCGGCAAGAACGACCAGGCGATCCGCACGCTCGCCGGCGCCAAGACGCTGAACGACCTCGCCGGCACCATGATCCCGCTGTTCGGCGGCGGCGAGCTCCGGCTCGACGATCTCGGAACCGTCACCGACACCATCGCCGACCGCCGCACCTTCGCCCGCTTCAATGGCGAGCCGGTGGTGGCGCTCGGCATCAAGCGCTCCAAGGGCGCCAGCGACGTGGTGGTCGCCGCCGCCGTGCAGAAGCGCATCGACGCGCTGAAGGTCGCCTACCCCGACGTCGACCTGAAGCTGATCGACACCTCGGTCGAGTATACCAAGGGCAATTACGAAGCGGCGATCTCGACCCTGTTCGAAGGCGCCATTCTCGCCGTCATCATCGTGCTGTTGTTCCTGCGCGACATCCGCGCCACCATCATCGCCGCGATCTCGCTGCCGCTGTCGATCTTCCCGGCGTTCTGGGCGATGGACATCCTGGGTTTCTCGCTCAACCTCGTCTCTTTCCTCGCCATCACGCTGTCGACCGGCATCCTGGTCGACGATGCCATCGTCGAGATCGAGAACATCGTGCGCCACATGCGGATGGGCAAATCGCCCTACCGCGCGGCGCTGGAGGCGGCCGACGAAATCGGCCTCGCCGTGATCGCGATCTCGCTGACCATCATCGCGATCTTCGCGCCCGCGAGCTTCATGTCGGGGATCGCCGGGCAGTTCTTCAAGCAGTTCGGCATCACGGTGTCGGTGCAGGTGTTCTTCTCGCTGCTCGCCGCCCGCTTCGTCACGCCGGTGCTGGCGGCCTATTTTCTGAAGGATCATCCGCATGAAGACGCGCCGCCGGGACGGCCGCTGAAGGCCTACATCAAACTCGTCACCTGGTCGGTGAAGCATTATTTCATCACGGTGCTGATCGGCTTCGGCATCTTCGCCGCCTCGATCTGGAGCATCACGCTCTTGCCGCAGGGTTTCCTGCCGGCGCAGGACAGCGCGCGCTCGCTGCTCGCGATGGAGCTGCCGCCGGGCTCGCAGCTCGCCTATACCGAGAAGGTCACCGAGGAAATCGTCGCAAGGCTGCGCCGGCGGCCCGAGGTCAAGAACATCTTCGTCGACGGCGGCCGGGTGCCGCCGGGCACGTTCGAGGTGCGGCGCGCCGCGCTGATCATCAACTACACGCCGAAGACCGCGCGCAAGATCACCCAGCGCCAGCTCGAACTCGAGATCGCGCAGGAACTGGAGAACGTGCCCGACATCCGGTTCTGGTTCCTCGACGAGAACGGCCTGCGCGCGATCTCGCTGGTGGTCACCGGCATCGACAGCAACATCGTCTCCAACGTCGCCAGCGAGCTCGCGACCCAGATGAAGCGGATTCCGATCATCTCCGACGTGATCTCGGAAACCTCGCTCGATCGCCCCGAACTGCGGATCCAGCCCAAGGCGGATCTCGCCGCGCGGCTTGGCGTCTCCACCGAAAGCCTGTCGCAGACCATCCGCGTCGCCACCATCGGCGACGTCGGCCCGGCGCTGGCGAAATTCGACGCCGGCGACCGGCTGGTGCCGATCCGGGTCCAGCTCGAGGACGCCGCGCGCGGCGATCTTGCGCTGCTCGAACAGCTGCGGGTGCCGCTCGGCCAGCACGGCGAGAAGGGCGGCGTGCCGCTCTCCGTCGTCGCCGACATCAGGCTCGACCAGGGCCCGACCAGCATCAACCGCTATGACCGGGAACGCCAGGCCACGGTGGCGGCCGATCTCGTGGGATCGGCGGCGCTCGGCGACGCCACCAGGAAGATCTACGACCTGCCGGTCATGAAGACGCTGCCGAAGGGCGTCAAGGTGAGCCCCTCGGGCGACGCCGAAAGCCTCAACGAATTGTCGGAAGGTTTTGCCACCGCGATCACCGCAGGCCTGATGATGGTCTATGCGGTGCTGGTGCTGCTGTTCGGCACCTTCCTGCAGCCGATCACCATCCTGTTCTCGCTGCCGCTCTCGATCGGCGGCGCGATCGCAGCGCTTTTGGTCACCGGCAAGCAGCTGACCACGCCGGTGTGGATCGGCATCCTGATGCTGATGGGCATCGTCACCAAGAACGCCATCATGCTGGTGGAATTCGCGGTCGAATCGATCCGCGAAGGCAAGCCGCGCGACGAGGCGATCATCGACGCCGGCATGAAGCGCGCCCGTCCCATCGTCATGACCACGATCGCGATGGCCGCCGGCATGATGCCGTCGGCGCTGGCGTTCGGCGCCGGCGGCGAATTCCGCTCGCCGATGGCGCTCGCCGTGATCGGCGGTCTCGTTTTCTCCACCATCCTGTCGCTGGTGTTCGTGCCGGCGATGTTCATGATGATGGACGATTTCGGCGCGCTGATCTGGCGCTTCGGCAGCAAACTGATCGTCTCGACCGCCGAGATCGAGGCCGACAAGACGGATCACGCCGGACACGACAAGCCCCCGGCCCCACCGGCCATCGCGCACTCGCCGGCAGCGGAGTAGCGGCGCGCATTGCGCCCGCCCCCCTATTCATTCTTCGCCACCGCGGCGAGCTTGCCCATGTTCTGCAATAGAATCCGGCCGCGCTGCAGATCCAGAATGCCGTCCTTGCGCCAGAGCTGCAGCTGGCGGTTGACGCTTTCGCGCGCGGCGCCGACGAAGACGCCGAGCTGTTCCTGGGAGATGTGCACCTCGGAGCCGAAATCGGACGCCAGCGCGCACAGCCGCCGCGCCAGCCGCACCGGCAGCGGCTGCAGCATGGATTCCTCGGTCCGCTCGCCCTGCCGGCGGAGGCGCCGGCACAGCTGCATGATGATCTTGAGCGCGACCCTGGGCTCGCGCTCGAGGAAGCCGAGAAAATCCTCGCGGCCCAGCACGAACAATTCGGTCGCCTCGCCCGCGGCGGCGTCCGCGGTGCGGCTGACGCCGTCGAGCACCGCGACCTCGCCGATCAGTCCGCCCGGGCCGGTGAAATTCAGGGTCTGCCGGCTGCCGTCCGACACGCCGGTCTCGATCCGGATTTGGCCGCGGCGAACCGCGAACAGGGCGTCGCCGGCATCGCCCTTGCGGAACAGCATCTCGCCGGTGGGGAGGTGCCGGGTGTGGCAGAGGCTCGAAATCCGCGCCAGTTCGTCGGCGCCGAGATCCGCGAACATCGGATTCATCTTCAGGATGACCGCAAATTCGGCCGCTTTAGTCATTGCAATGCCTTCCAACGAAAATCCGCCAGCTTCGAACTGTGTCATAAGTCACATAACTTTGCAGCTCTCCCTTTGAGCGGTTTGCCCTTTCCGGGATAAGCTCGCCAGGGTCTGCCCGGTCTGGAACGTCGCCATGAGAGCCCTCAAAATCACCGGCAGCGCGATTGCCGCCGTCATCGTCGTGCTGGCGCTGCTCGCGATCGTCGGGATCCCCTCGGGCTTCCTGACCTCGGCGATCAGTGCGCGGGTGGAGCGCGACACCGGCTACCGGCTGAGCATCGCCGGCGCGACCAAAATCGGCGTGTGGCCGACGCTGAATGTGAGCTTCAACGACGTCACCTTGCAGGACCCCGGGGATCGTGACGGTTCCCGGCGCATCACCATCGGCCGCCTGCAGGCCGACATGACGCTTGCCAGCGTGTGGTCGGGCCATCCCGAGATCAGCGAACTCGTGATCACGAGCCCGGTGCTGCATGTGCCGCTGTTGCGCGAACGCGCGAGCCCGCTTGCGCCCGCCGCGCGGCAACTCCCGCCCGCGGGCCATGAGGCGGACGCGGCCGCCGCCAGCATCGATCGCATCACGTTGCGCGACGGCGCGGTGGAATTTTCCAATTTGCGCGATCGCGTCACCGACCGCATCGACGGCATCAACGCCGCGATGAAAATCGGCGCCGACCGCAAGGTAAACTTCACCGGCACCGCCAGGGCCGGCGAGCATCCGCTGACCTTCGAAATCGGCGCCACCGCGCCCCGTCCCGGCGAACGGCAGACTGTTCCGGTCGAGCTCAAGCTGGAGGCGCCCGGCCTGCTGCAGGCACCGCTTTCGGCCAAAGCCGAGGTGAGGCTCAACGGCGCGATGCTGATGATCAACGGCCTCTCGGGCACGCTCGGCGACGGCGCGTTCAACGGCTGGGCCTCGGCCGATCTGTCCAGCAAGCCGCTGGTCAAACTCGATCTCGATTTTCAGCGGCTCGACCTCGCGGCCCCGGCCGCCGGCGCGCCGCGGTCGCAGGGATTGCAGCAGCCCTGGAGCAACGCCACCGTCGACCTGATCGGCCTCAACTATGTCGACGTGCAGGCGCGCCTCTCCGCCGCCGAGATCAACATCGGCGATACGCGCTTCGCGCCGGCCGCGATCGACGCCGCGCTCGCCGGCGGCGTCGTCAAAGCGCGCTTTGCCAATCTCGGCGCCTATGGCGGCCAGGCCTCCGGCGATCTCGCCGTCGACGCCACGGCGGCTACGCCGACTTACACGCTGCGCTGCGACCTCACGGGCGTGCGCGCGCTGCCGCTGCTGCGCAGTGCCGCCGATTTCGACAAGCTCGACGGAAAACTGCAGGCAAAACTCGCGCTGCGCTCGGCCGGCAACAGCCAGCGCGCGATCCTGTCGAACCTCGACGGCACCGTATTCGCGGTGTTCCAGGACGGCGCGATCAAGGGCCTCAACGTCGCGCAGATGATCCGCGCGCTGACCTCGGGCACGCTGTCGGGATGGCAGCAAAGCGAGGCGCAATCCACCGATCTCAGCCAGCTCGGCGCCTCGTTCCGCGTCGAGAAGGGACAGGCCACGACCACCGATCTCAATTTGGTCGGCCCGCTGGTGAAGATGACCGGCGCCGGCACCGTCGATCTCGGCAACCAGACGCTGGCGTTTCGGGTCGAGCCGAAACTGGTGCTGACCACCGAGGGCCAGGGCCGCGCCGCCGATCCGGTCGGCTTCGGCATTCCCGTCATCATCGACGGCCCCTGGGCCGAGCCGCGGATCTATCCGGAAGTGGCCGGCATCCTGGACCATCCCGATGCCGCCTATGCCAGGCTGAAGGAGATGGGCAAGGGCCTGTTCGGTTCGGCCGGCACCCCGGACGCGAGCGGCAAGGACGCGGGTAGCAAGGACTCGGGCGGTCCGCTCGGCGGCGCGCTCGGCGAGACCATCGGCAAGCTGCTGCAACAAGGCCTGAGCCAGAGCCGCAGCCTCCCGCCGGCGTCGCCTTCCACCGCCGCACCGCCTGCGCCGGGCGACACCCCTGCGCCCGACAGCCAGCCGATGAACGACGTGCTGCGGCAGTTGTTCAACCGGTGAGGTAACTCCATTCGTTATGAACGGGCATCGCGGGGCGATGCCAGAGTGGGGCACGATCGCGGCTCCACCAAAAACTGTCATACCCCGCGCAAGCGGGATATCCAGTACGCCGCGGCTTCTCGATTCAATCGCTGGCGTCTCTGGAATACTGGATCGCCCGCTTTCGCGGGCGATGACAAGTTGGGGGTAAAGCGCGAGCTTGCGTAAAGCATCGCCACGGATTCGAATTTCAAACAGCCAACCCCAGACACGCCTTCACGACCCCGCGACGCAAAACGCCCGGGCCGTTGAAAGCAAGCCTTCGCCCTGAATGAGGGCGCAGGGAATGCCGGGTGCGCGCTGCACCCGCGGTCTCGTGTGCAATATGGAAAAGAAGACGCACACGAGCATACAGGTTCAGCGGAGGCAATCCGACATTCCCTGCGCAATGGTCTTACGGCTTATAGCGTGCTCTCCCCGGCGATCAGGATTTGTTTGTCACCGTCGCCCCGTGGATGATGGTTTTGTCCGCCCGGTTGGGCTCGCAAAACCTCCGCGGGACTTGACGCCAACCATGAGGCGTCAGGACCACACGCTTTTGCCGTACGCAGCCACCCGTCTTCGCCATAAGGCTTCGCCGGGCACTGGCGTCGTTCGTCGGCGCGCCGTCATCGCTCACAGGTACAAGACCCGCCCTGCGATCCCTTGCGCGCCCGACGCTGCCGCGTCCACCGCATCCCGCCCCAACGTTCGTGACGATGGCCAACGCCCCTCATAGGGGCGGGACGGCGCGGGTTATGCCGCTGATTTGGGGGGAATGAGAAGCGGAATATTTTTTGCGAAGGGGCTGGACGACCCAAATCAGCTTGATCTGCCTCAGGAATTCGGAAAATGGGTGCAAGTGGTTTTCGCTTGCGTGGCCGGCTGCGGAGAGGCGTTTTTCGCGAGGAGCGCTGCATCGACGTCGTTCACACAGCGATGATCACCGGCCGGGCATCCTGGTTCAGCGAAGTTTTGCAAGGCGGTCGCGCAACGCATTCAGCGTTTGCATGGCCGAAGCGAAGTCAGGCCGGTCGCCATAGACCATGTCACGGCAGAAGCTTGCGTAGCCGTCGACGAATACCTGGTCTTTGGGAATACCTTCGATGGCGCGAAGCGTCTCTCCTAGCGGATCCTTCTGCCAGGCAGGGAATTTGTCACCGCGCGTTTCGGCGTCGACCTTCATCACCTCATGGGCCAGTGCGGCTGCCTCCGCTGTATCGAAGGACTCGCGTATCACGTGCAGATCGTAAATGTGGCGCACCAATGTCGGGTCGCGCGCTTCACGCAGGCCCGCGAGTTCAGAGCCCGCACGCCACGTCAGTCCGACGAGTTTTTCAGCAGCGGTTTCCAAAATGGATGAACAAGCGACCTGGGGAACTTCCGGCTCCCGACCATACGCCTCTGCAACAAAGGAGATCACCGACTTCTCTACGGCCTCGCGCCGCAGCGGCCAGAATGAGGTTTCGATCTGGACATCGGGCCGAAGAATCCCCTTTCCTTCGGCGACCGGCCTATAGGGCAGCTGATATTTTGTGTAGCGGCCCTCGTACATCGTCTTGCGATGATCGTCGTTCGCAGGATCGAACTCGAAGCCTGCGGCGAACAGAGCAGCGGTGATGTCGGACCGCAGCTTGCGCAGTTCGCCGCGCGATGGAGCTTTCTCGCGCACGATCTTGAGATCGACATCCTCCGACATGCGCTTGGTGAGACGGTAGGCGCGGCTCAATGCGGTGCCGCCACCGAACACGAGGCGGAAATCGCCGGTATCGACGGCGGCAATCGCCGCCAATGCCTTGACGACGTACCAATCCTTCTCGACGAGCGCAGGCCCAGGCAGGCCGAAATGCTCCTGGACTTCCAGCAGTTGCTCGAGAGTCGGCCTATTGCTCAAGCACGAGCTCCACGTTGCGATATCGAAGATGGCGCGAGAAGCGGCCCTTTACCCGCACCACCGGGTTGACCGGCACCTGCGTCGAGCGGCCCTCGTTGTAGGCGCGCTCGGCTTCGGTCGGCTCCCATTCAACGCCGAGTTTATCGAGCGCCTGGCGTGCAACACCGGCGAAACCCTCCGGGCTGTAAAGCATCGGCTTACCGCTCAGGCGAGAGACAATGGCCCGGCCATAGACGCCGTAGCCAAGCCGCACCAGGCGCCCCTCGTCCACCAACGAACGCAGTGCACGCAACACCTGATCCTCACCGCCGAGTTTCCTGAATTCGCGCGTCAGGAATACGTCTTCGCCCTTTTTGCGGACGATCCGTTGTTCAATCTTCTCGCGCAACGTTTTACTGCGAGGCATCATAGGCCCCCTTGCAAAAACCCGACATTCATATAGACAAAAACCCGACACTATTCAAGGAAAGGTCTATATATTTCAGTATTATATTAAATAAGCGCTAGCCGGTGGAGTCCGAATTTCTGGCTACGTGCAGTGGCGAACCGATCTGTGGGAAACGATGCATTCCCCGCGCGAACGCTAGCGGATCGAACGCGCAAGACCTCTGACAGCCGCGGCATGAACTCCACGGCCTCATGCCCAAAGGTGGAAAGCAAACGAGTTCAACAAAATTCACCCGTCCAGCGGCAGTGATCAAGAAAACGACGCGCGCCAAATATCGGGACGCAAGTGGAGCACTTCATTCAGAGGGGGAGCTATTTGAAAGATGCGCGGATTCTGCGCGAATGAATGCACCCGATACAGGCGCCATGATTCCGTGGATGCTGCAGCCCGCTGGCATTCATTCTCAGAGAGAAAGAATGGTGTTCTAGCCGCGCCATTCGTTGTCTTGACTTCTATCAGACGCTCTCGGCCATCGGGATCGAACGACAAGATATCGTATCCTGCGCCATCGCCGTCCTCCTCCGACACCCATCTTATTCTTTTCAAGAGGTCCGGTCGCTGGAGTTTCTCGAATTTCTTTTTTTCTATCTCCAACACAAATTCTTCGCCTGCTCGTCCCAACGTTCGGTTACGCAGATCGCGTTCCACTGGGTCGAATTTTCTTACCAGTTGCTCCAACTGCCAAGGCTTCGCGGATTGAAGCTCCAATGTCGGCGCATCCACAAAAGTGGCGCCGTCGTCAGCAGCTGAGAGCACCTTCGCAGGAAGCTGATGGTAGACTACCTCTTGGTTGGCAGAAAGATATCGATCAATTGCACCAAAAATCGACGTCTGATAATTTCTTTTTGGTTTATAGCCAACGATCCAAGGTAATCCCATTTCCTCCAAGACGGCCGATATGTTTTGATGCTTGAACTCTACGGATCGATGCGTTCGTCCGATTTGCTGCATAAGTACAGCGCTATGATGAGATTTGATATATGGCTGCCGAGATAGCTCGGCCCTCAACATCGAAAAGTAGTCGGCGACAATGGCATCGAGCTCATCATCGTTCCACGGCCTTCCAACCTTCTCTTTGTCAGCCATACCATTGCACTGAGTTGGGCCTTAGTTGTTCTACCAAACTCTCTTGTCCGAATTTGGCTAATACTCTGATATTAATATACCCGAGTTTCAAGGCTGCTCGGCTCAAGCACCAATGCTTTGACATCGACAGCAACGGTAACTGACTGGAACTGCTATGTACCATTTCAACCCACGCGCTTCTTTTCAAAACCTCCTCCTCGCCCTCCTCCTCGCCCTCACCCTGTCCCCCGCTTTCGCCGCCGACGAGCCCGACGCCCCCAAGGGCGCCGCCGTCACGGTGCTGAAGGCGGCAAAATCCTGCTTTGACGATATCGTCGAGGTGTCCGGGATCGTGATCGCGCGCGAGGAGACGATGGTGCGGCCGGAGCGGCCGGGGCTGAAGGTGGCGGAGATCCTGGCGGAGGCCGGCGATACCGTGACCGCGGGGCAGACGCTGGCGCGGCTCAATCTGCCCGAGGGCGGGGTGGCGATGGTGCAGGCGCCGGTGGCGGGGCTGATCGAGAGTTCGACGGCGGTGATCGGCGCGGTTGCTTCGGCCAAAGGCGAGGCGCTGTTCTCGATCATCGCGCGCGGCGAATTCGACCTGGTCGGCCTGGTGCCGGTGCAGGACATCGCCAAGCTCGCGGTCAACCAGCCGGCGCGGATCAAGATCATCGGCGCCGGCGAGGTCGAGGGGCGGATCCGGCGGATCGCGCCGACGATCGAGCCCAACAGCCAGCTCGGCCAGGCCTTCCTCGGCGTCACCACCAACCGGCGCCTGCTGGTGAATTCAAGTGGCCGCGCGCTGATCAAGACCGGGCAGAACTGCAACAACGTCTCGGTGCCGCTGACCGCAGTGCTCTATGGCACCGCCGGCACCGTGGTGCAGGTGGTGCGGCGCGGCCGGGTCGAAACCCGGCAGGTCGAGGTCGGGCTGATGTCGGGCGGCCAGCTCGAAATCAGCAAGGGCCTCACCGAGGGCGAAATCGTCGTCGCCCGCGCCGGCGCGCTGCTGCGCGAGGGCGATCCGGTGCAGGCGGTGACGGCGGACGGGAAGTAGGGTCTTCGTCGTCCCGGCCTCGAGCCGGGACCCATCGTCGTCTCGCTCGCAATCCCGATGCGGCCCCCCTCTCCCCAGCCCTCCCCCGCAAGGGGGGAGGGGGCGAGAGAGCATATGGTGATCGCGGTGCGCTTATCCCTCCCCCTTGTGGGGAGGGTGGCCGGCCGAAGGCCGGTCGGGTGGGGGGCTGTCTCAGCAAGCAAGATTTCGCGCACTGCCGTGCGCTAACCCCCACCCGTCACATCGCTCGCTGCGCTCACGATGTGCCACCCTCCCCACAAGGGGGAGGGATAGGGGCGCGGCTGGCGCGCGATGACGGAGATTGCGGATATGGATTCCGGGTTCGCGCTGACGCGCGCCCCGGAATGACGGCTGCTTACCCGCCGGCCTTGTCGGACGCGGCGAGGCTGACGTCTTCGAGCAGGGAGGAGGAAACGGTCGGGACCTGCTGGCCGTCGGAGGCGCGCGAGACGGCGACGCGGGTCTGGTTGAAGACGGCTTCGGCGCCGGAGGCCTTGTCGACCTGGGCGTTGATGTTGGTCAGCAGCTCCGTCACCAGCACCGAGTTGGCGCCCTTGCCGTCGTCGGCGACCTGGCCCGGCGTGGCCGAGCTCAGGATCAGCGCGTTGTCGGGTGCGGCGATCGGGGCCAGCCCATGGGAGAAGCGGCGGAAGCGGCGCTCATAGGGATTGCGCCTGGAGGCATCGAGCACGACGAGCTTGGCGCAGGCGCCCTGCTCCTTCATCACCTCGAGCACGGATTCGACCGAGACGCCGTTGCGGCGGACATCGGATTCCTTCCAGATCGCGGCGTCGACCGGGATCATGTAGCTCTCGTGGCCGACCTGGATGCCGTAGCCGCCGAAGAAAAGCATCACGACCGAATCCGGTTTCACCCTGGCCTTGAGCCGGGCGACCGCGCGGGTCATGTCGTCCTTCGAGGCATCCTCGATGACGTCGACGTCGAAGCCGTTGCGGCGCAATGCCACGGTCAGGCCGCGGGCGTCGTTGACCGACTGGGTCAGGGGTGCGTTGGCGTCGGGATAATGACCGTTGCCGATGACGAGCGCGATCCGCGACGGCTTGTTGCCGGCGTCGACGCTCTGCGCCGCCTCGGTCGCCTTGGCGGCATCGAGCGCGCGCATGTTCAGCGCCGCATGCGCGCCGATCGCCAGCGACACCACGCCGACCCAGGCGGCGGCCGCAAGGGTGACCGAGCGGCGGGACAGGCTGTGCTTCCGAACATTCATCGCAGGTCGTTCCTCGTGCCCAAATGAAAGCGCGCAAATGATTAGTCGCGCCTACGCCAATCAGGTTTTAGGGGGTGCCGGACGGTGTGCCGTCCAATTATGCTCAATTTGCGGCACCGCAGCAAATAAAGCTTTAACCCGGCCGGAGCGGTCCGGCAACCTCTTGACAGCGTTGGCCGTTCACCCCTGGGGCAGGGCGAAGCCGGGTGCCGGATTATTTCAATAGGTTGTACAAATACTTAACCAAAAACCCGGCAAACGATGCGTGCCGCGCAGGGCCACGGGCCGGCGCAGCATCTCCGTGATCTCGATCACATTTGTGTTTCCCGCCTATTCGTATAGTTTTCAACGACTTGCAGCGATCGGGGAGGCGGGCGGCCGCCGCGACATGCAAAAGTGGCGCTGCCCGGGGAACGCGCGCGCGAGTCGCGCGGAAAGAAGCTTCATGCGTTTTCAGCATATCGCCGGGGCCGCCTACCGCGCGCTGACGGCCCGGAAAGACGGGCCGTCGCTGTACGACGTCTGCGATCCCCTGCTCAAGCGCTCCTCCGGCGGCGATCCGCATCTGGCCAAATTCTACAAGACCGCGCTCGGCAATCCCGCGCTGCGGCCGCTGTTGCGGCGCACCGGCCTGATCGAATTGCGCGACGAGGCCACCTTGCGGAACCTGCGCGAGGCGCTGATCCGCGCCCGCGACGAGGAAGCCCCCGACTGGGCCGCGATCGGCGCGCCGGTGGCGGCCCTGCTCGACAGCATCGAACTCAGCCATCCCAGGCCGAAGCCGGTGAACCCGCCCGCGCGCGCGCCTGACATCGCCGAGATCGAGACCGTGATCCGCCGCTGCGGCGCGCATCTGTTGGCCTCGTTCCGCAAGAACGGATTCATCCCGACCTATGCCGCGTTCAACCTGATCGGCGATCCCGATTTGAAGGGCCGCGAACTGCTGATGGCGCTGACGGGGCTGAATTCGCGCGGCTACAAGAATTCGACGCTTCTGTTCAACCTGGCGCGGATCTTCATCGCGCGTTCGCCGGCCAGCGCGCTGATCAATCCGCCCTGGCGCGGGGTCGCCGAGCCGATGTGGGAGCCGGTGCAGATCCGCCACCGCTCGGCCTATTACGACGCCTTCTTCACCGAGGCGCTCTTGAGTTTTGCCGAAACTGGCCTCGCCTCGAAGGACGAGGCGACAGCGTCGCGCGGCGCGATTGCCGAGATGATCGAGTTTTGCCTGACCACCAGCCGCGAGGAAGTGGCTGCTGCCGACGGCACGCCGTTCAGCGTCATCACCGCGCTGGCGCCGCTGCCGCATCCGCGGTTTTCCAGGTTTTTCGCCCAGATCAAGCAGGACCTCGGCTTCGGCATCTACGTGCCGGATTGCGACACCACCGCCTGCTCGTTCTCGGCCGCGACCCAGGCCGGCTCCGACGATCCGATTCTCGCGCAGCCGCTGCTGGATTTCTACGCCGGCTACCAGGTCCGCGGCGGCGCCAACGAGCCGCTGGTGACGGTGCCGCTCAACGACAGCATCGACTATGAAGGCGGCGTCGCCACCTGGATCGACAATGCCGCCGGCGAACGGCCGTTCGGCAACGATCTCGATCCGACCCTGAACCTCGACATCCTCGAGGTTTCGTTCCGCAATCTTTCGCGCTGGAAGGTGCTGGAGACGCCGCAGCGGCTCGATACCCTGCACCGCATCATCGGCTTCCAGCGGCGGCTGGCGGCCAGCGGCGCCTTCGCCGATCCGCGCTCGCACATCTATTATCTGCCGGAATTGTACTGCGCCTATTTCGGCCGCTGCTATGCCGCCTTCATCGCGCTGCCGCCGGCCGCACAAGCCGCGATCGACCCCGACGGCGCGTTCGATTTCATCCGTTCCCGCGTGCTGGCCTATGTGCAGACCGAACTCGTGGCCTGCGAGATGAACGCCTTCGACGCCGCACTGGCGCTGATCGCGCTCGGCCATCTCGGGGCCGAGCCCGCCACCTTCGCCGCCGCCCTGCACTGCATCGTCACGGCCTGCGGCGAAGGCGGCCGGCACGGCCCGTTCAAGGCCTATGAGTGGAACAAGATGAAGACCCCGACCCGCATCCTGGTCGGCGGCCCCGAAGTCACCTCGGCCTTCGTGCTGATGGGGCTGGCTTTGGTGCGCAAGGCGATGCTGGGGCGCGCGTAGCCATAATCGTCATCCCCCGCGACCCCTGCGTCGTCCCGGCCTTGAGCCGGGACCCATAATCACAGGCGTCAATTGTTGCTGAAGGTCTCTGTGACATCGCGAAAACGAGAGATCGCGCGGTGGGTCCCGGCGTTCGCCGGGACGACGTGTGGAGGAATAGCGCAAAGTTGAAAGCCATTGGGCCTCAAGCCGCTGGCGCGGCGGCCCCATCCGCACCACAATCCGGCCGCATGGTCATACCAGAACCTTATTGAAGACGGCCTCATTGCATGTTCATGAAATTCCTGCCCGCCATTGCCGCAATATTGCTCCTGCCGGCGATCGCCGAAGCCGCCGATATCACCGGGCCGGCCAAAGTCCGCGAGGGCGACCAGATCCAGATCGGCGCCAGCAAGATCCGGCTCGGCGGCATCGACGCGCCGGCGGTGGACCAGCTCTGCCTGAACCATACCGGCGAGCGCTGGACCTGCGGCGCGGCCGCGCGCGACGAGCTGATCAAGCACACCGACGGCAAGGACTGGACCTGCCATGTGCGCCAGGCCGCGGACCGCCGCGGCCGGGTGGTGGCGCGGTGCGAGGTCGACGGCGAGGACGTCCAGAAATGGATGGTGAAGAACGGCTGGGCCTTGTCCTATGTGCGGGTGTCGCATGATTACGACGCCGACGAGGCGGCCGCGCGCGAGGCCAAGGCCGGGATGTGGCAGGGCGCCTTCATCGCGCCGTGGGACTGGCGCATCCGCAACAAGAAGACGGCGATCCTCGGCGCCGCCAAGGCGCCGCCGAACGCGCATGCGATCCTGCTGGCGTCGGCCTCGGGATCGGTCGCGCCCTCGCCCGACTGCACCATCAAGGGCAACGTCAACGGCGCCGGCGAATGCATCTATCACAAGCCGACCAGCCGCTGGTACGCCCAGATCAAGATGCAGATCAACAAGGGCACGCGCTGGTTCTGCTCGGCAGAAGAGGCCGAAGCCGCCGGCTGCCGCGAGACCCGGCGATAGCGGCATTCTCTTCCCGTCATGGCCGGGCTTGTCCCGGCCATCCACGTCTGCCTTGCCTCGTTGGCACCAAGAACGTGGATGCCCGGGACAAGCCCGGGCATGACGAGTAAGTAAAATGCGTTAGTCTCCCCTATCATGACCGACACCGACGGCACACCGATCCACGACCTGCACCATCATGCGCGGCTGGAGCGCGTGCTCTCGTTCGCGCTCGCGATCCTGACCGTCTATGCGCTGCTGGCCTATCTGGCGCTGCCGGCGCTGTGGACCCATTACGAGCACCAGAAGGACCTCGCCAGCCTGCCGATGGTGACCCACACCGCGCAGGGCATTCCCGGCGATCCGATCAATGTCGGGCTGGTCGGCGACAACAAGGACGTGCTCTGCGCCATGCAGGCCGCCGGCTGGTTTCCCGCCGATCCCGTCACCTTTCGCTCGTCGATCGAGATCGCCGGCAGCGTGCTCCTGGACCGGCCCTATCGCGACGCGCCGGTGAGCAAGCTGGTCTATCTCGGCCGCCGCGAGGATCTCGCCTTCGAAAAACCCGACGGCAGAAGCGCCGACCACCGCCACCATGTGCGGTTCTGGAAGGTGCTCGACCATGGCGAGGAGGCCCGCCCGGTCTGGCTCGGCGCCGTGACCTTCGACCGCAGCGTCGGCGTCAGCCATTATACCGGCGCCATCACCCACCATATCGGCGCCGATATCGACGTCGAGCGCAAGCTGCTCGCCGCCGACCTCGAAGCCGCAGGGCTGGTGGACGCGAAATATCAGGTGACGGGAATTGGACCGACGATGAACGGCCGCAACGGCGGCGGCGATCCCTATTACACCGACGGCGAGGTCTGGATCCTGCGGCTGGTGGTGGCCTGCGCGCGGCGGGAAGGCCCCGCCACCATCATTCCGAGCCCGTCGGCCACCGAGATCAAGGACCAGATCTGGCACGGCATCGCGGACGCGCTGGGGAAATGAGGGACGGCGCTTCTGGCCTGAGTGCCGTCATTCCGGGATGGTGCGTTAGCACCAGACCTCAGGCGCGCAATTGCGCGCCGGGGAATCTCGAGATTCCGGGTTCGATGCTTCGCATCGCCCCGGAATGACGGGTTCAATTTATTATCATGATGTTCTAGCTTGAATTTCCCGCCATTCCCCTGCATCGCTCCCCTGAGCCAATCAACAAGGAATCAGAAAAAATGGTCGTTCGCGCGGGCCGGGAATTCCTGGCGATCCCCGGTCCCACCACCATGCCCGACGAGGTGCTGCGGGCGATGCATCGTCCGGCGTTGGACATCTATTCCCAGGACATGATCGACCTGAGCGACAGCCTGCATGCCGATCTGTCGAAGCTGTTCGCCACCTCGGGCCGTGCCTACATCCATATCGCCAACGGCCATGGCGCGTGGGAGGCGGCGCTCTCCAACGTGCTGTCACGCGGCGACAAGGTGCTGGTGCTGGAAAGCGGTCGCTTCGCCATCGGCTGGGGCAACACGGCCGCCGCGATGGGCGCCGAGGTCGAAGTGCTGAAGGGCGACTGGCGCCGCGCGATCCGGCCCGCCGAAGTCGAGGCCCGGCTGCGCCAGGACAAGGATCACACCATCAAGGCGATCCTGGCGGTGCAGGTCGATACCGCGTCGGGCGCCTATAACGACATCGAAGCCATCGGCAAGGCGATCAAGGCCGCCGGCCACCCGGCGCTGTTCATGGTCGACACCGTCGCCTCGCTCGGCTGCATGCCGTTCGAGATGGACGCCTGGGGCATCGATGTGGCGATGTCCGGATCGCAGAAGGGCCTGATGACGCCGCCGGGCCTCGGCTTCGTCGCCGCCAACGACCGCGCCCGCGAGGTGCACAAGAAGGCGAACATGCGCACGCCCTATTGGGACTGGACCGAGCGCGAAGGTGCCGAGCACTACCGCAAGTATGCCGGCACCGCGCCGGTGCATCACTTGTTCGCGCTGCGCCAGGCCATCGACATGATCTTCGAGGAGAAGCTCGAAAACGTGTTCCTGCGCCACCGCCTGCTGGCCGAAGCGGTGCGCCGCGCGGTCGCGGTCTGGGCCGAGGGCCAGGTCATCGGCTTCAACATCGCGGAAGCCAGCGAGCGTTCCAACACGGTCACCACAGTGACGATGGGCGGCGGCTACGGCCCGGTCGCGCTGCACCGATACTGCAAGGAGAAATGCGGCGTGGTGCTCGGCGTCGGAATCGGCGAGCTGCAGGGCCAGGCGTTCCGGATCGCCCATATGGGACATATCAACGCCCCGATGATCCTGGGCACGCTCGGCGTCATCGAAGTCGGCCTCAATGCACTCGCGATCCCCCACGGCAAGGGCGGCACCGCCGCCGCGATCGACTGGCTCGGCGAGAGCGTCAGCGCGTGAGCCTCAGCACGTCGTCCCGGCCTTGAGCCGGGACCCAAAGCCACCGGCGTTGGTTGTTGCGCGAAAGCCGTCGAACAGCGTGCTTCACAACAGGCGGCACGGAGTATGGGTCCCGGCTCAAGGCCGGGACGACGATAGTTTGAGCGCCCAAGCCTTCCCCGCGCCCCCGCATTCGTGCTTATATTGATCCAGCGATAAATAAGCGGCCGACAACGACGCCAGGCGCGTTCCCGGAAGGGATGCGCGCCAGAGGAATATGGGGAGGGATGCGATTGGCGTCCGTTGAATTGCGCGGCCTGACCAAGCGATTTGGATCGCTGGCGGTGGTCGACGATGTCTCGTTGCGGATCGACCACGGCCAACTGGTCTGCCTGCTCGGCCCCTCCGGCTGCGGCAAGACCACGACCTTGCGGCTGATCGCGGGGTTCCTGGAGCCCTCTGACGGCGAGATCCATGTCGGCGACCGCGTGGTGTCCTCGCGCGCGCGGACCTTGCCGCCCGAGCAGCGCAAGATGTCGATGATCTTCCAGAGCTATGCGCTGTGGCCGCACATGACGGTGGCGGAAAACATCGTCTATGGCCTGCGCCTGCGCAAACAGGATCGCGACACCATCGCCCGGAAGCTCAAGGCGATCCTGGCCACGACGAAACTGGAAATTCTCGCGCAGCGTTATCCCGGCGAATTGTCGGGCGGCCAGCAGCAGCGCGTGGCGCTGGCGCGCGCGCTGATCGTCGAGCCGGAGACCCTGCTGCTCGACGAGCCCCTGTCCAATCTCGACGCCAATCTGCGCGAGGAGATGCGGTTCGAGATTCGCCGGCTGCACGACGAATATCGCTACACCACGGTCTACGTCACCCACGACCAGTCCGAAGCGATGACCACCGCCGACCTGATCGCCGTCATGAACGGCGGCCGGATCGACCAGCTCGGCACGCCCGAAGACATCTACGACCGGCCGCAATCGGAATTCGTCGCGCGCTTCATCGGCGCCAGCAACGTGATCAACGGCACCGCCCGCGACGACAACCATATCGCCTTTGCCGGCGCCACCCTGCAGGTGGTGGGGGCGAAACTCACCGCCGGCCAGAAGGCCGTGGTCGCGATCCGCCAGCACGACATCCAGCTTTCGACGCAGCCGCCGGCAACATCGAACAATGCGGTCAGGGCGACCGTGACGCGCCAGGTGTTCCTCGGCGCCAGCCGCGACTACATGGTGGAGACGGCCGACGGCACCACTCTGCGCGTCGTCACTTCCACCGAGAACCCGGTGCCGCAGGGCACCGACGTCTGGCTCACGCTGCCGCCCGAACGCTGCCGCGCCCTGAGCCGGTAGGGCCAACCGAGATGAGAGCGCGATGAAGCGACGGGGACTTTCCAGACGCGATCTGCTGCAGGGCCCGGCCGCGCTGGCGTTTGCCGCGGTGTTCGCCGGCCCCGCGCGCGCCGAGGCGCCGCCGCCCGAAGCGATCACGCCGCAACTGATCGAGGCGGCGAAAAAGGAAGGCACGGTGGTGCTGTATTCCTCGATGGACCTGCCGGTCGGCGAGAAACTCGGCAAGGCCTTCGAGGCGGCGTATCCCGGGATCACCGTGCAGATCGAGCGCTCCGGCTCCGAGCGGCTGTTCCAGCGGGTCGCGCAGGAATTCGCGAGCAACATCCGCGCCGCCGACGTGATCAACAGCTCGGACGCCTCGCACTTCATTTCCTGGAAGAAGAACGGCTGGCTGGCGCCGTTCGTCTCGGAGGACATCGCCCGGCATTTCCCGGCCGAATTCCGCGATCCGGACGGCCTGTTCGCCACCAGCCGGATCTGGCTGTCGTCGATCGCCTACAACACCAACCTGGTGAAACCCGAAGACGCGCCGAAGAGTTTCGCGGATCTCCTGAACCCGCGGTGGGCGGGCAAAATGGTCAAGGGTCATCCCGCCTATAGCGGCACCATCATGACCGCGACCTTCGAGACCGTGCGCGAGCTGGGCTGGGACTACTACGAAAAACTGTCGAAGCAGCGCGTGATGCAGGTGCAGTCGTCGACCGATCCGCCGAAGAAATTGTCGCTCGGCGAGCGCGCCGTGATGGCCGACGGCAACGAATACGGCATCGTGCTGTTGAAGGAAGCCGGCCAGCCGGTCGAGCCGGTGTATCCGGCCGAGGGCACGCCGACCATTTCGGGTCCGACCGGAATTTTTGCATCCGCGCCGCATCCCAATGCCGCAAGACTGTTCCAGGCCTGGCTGCACAGCCGCGAGACCCAGCAGTTCTTCATCGACTTCACCGCGCAATATTCGGTGCACGCCCAGGTACAGTCGAAACCGGGCCGGCGAAAGCTTTCCGACATCAAGCTGATGAAGGAGGACCCGGCCGGCGTGGAACAGATGACCGAAGAGATCAAGACCCGCTATGCGAAGCTGTTCAGGGTTTGACATGCCTCGAACGAAATTGACCCTCGCTGTCATTCCGGGATGGTCCGCAGGACCATACCCGGAATCTCGAGATTCCGGGTTCGATGCTCCGCATCGCCCCGGAATGACGAAATAACCCGGAACGGCACCCATCATGACCCTCTCCACCCCCATCGACGGCACCCGCGGCAGATTCGACTGGACCAAGCCGGTGCTGGGGCTGTTCGCGGCGTTGCTGATCCTGCTGATCGCGCTGCCGCTGTCGTGGCTCGCGGTCTATGCCTTCACCGACAAGGCCGGCCATGTGACGCTGATGAATTTCGTCACGCTGTTCACCAATCCGGATTTCCTCGATCCGCTCATGACCACCGCCATCATCGCCACCACCTCGGCGGCGATCTGCTGCGCGGTCGCAGCCCCGATGGGATGGCTGGTGTCGCGCACCGACATGCCGGGGCGGCAGTTCATCCGCGCGCTGGTCACCGCCTCGTTCGTGACGCCGCCGTTCCTGGGCGCGGTGGCCTGGGAACTGCTGGCGGCGCCCAACAGCGGGCTGCTGAACCAGCTGTTCCGTCATCTCACCGGCGCGGAATCCGACGATCACCTGTTCAATATCTATTCGATGCCCGGGATCATCTTCGTGATCTCCTGCTATACCTTCCCCTTCGTGTTCGTGCTGGTCGCCAACGCGCTCGACAACATGCCCGGCGAGCTGGAAGACGCCTCCGCCATCCTCGGCGGCAAGGCCTGGACCACGGCGCGGCGCATCACCATTCCGCTGGCGCTGCCGGCGCTGCTGGCGGGATCGCTGATCGCCTTCCTGCAGGCCATGACCCTGTTCGGCTCGCCGGCGATCCTGGCGCTGCCGGCCGGCTTCCACACCATGACTACGAAGATCTGGAGCCTGTTCCAGTACCCGCCGAAACTCGAGCTGGCCGCCGCCGCCGCGGTGCCGCTGCTGCTGCTCACCATCCTGCTGTTGCAGGCGCAGAAGTTCATCCTCGGCCGCCGCGGCTTTTCGGTGGTCGGCGGCAAATACGGTGCGCCGCGCAAGGTCGAAATGGGCAAATGGCGCTGGGTGGCGCTGGCGTTCTGCCTGGTGGTGCTGCTCAATCCGGTGTTCCTGCCCTATCTCGCGCTGCTCAACGGCGCGCTTTCGCCGAACGCCACCACGCTGGTGACGCCGTCGACCATGACGATCAAGAACGTCGTGTTCGTATTCACCGAATTGTCCTCGACCCAGCTGGCGCTGAAGAACACCGTGATCCTCGGCACCGCGACCGCGACCGTCGGCACGATCATGGCGCTGGTGATCGCCTATGTCACCACCCGCCGCGTGATCGCCGGCCATCGCATGCTCGGCTTTCTTGCCACCGCTCCCGTCGCGGTGCCCGGCATCGTGCTCGGCGTCGGCCTGTTCCTCAGCTACACACGGCCGCCCTTCGTGCTCTACGGCACGCTGTGGATCCTGCTGATCGCGTTCCTCACCATCAACCTGCCGTCGGCCTATCAGCAATTGCAGGCAGCGTTTTCCACCATCCACCCCGAACTGGAGGACGCCAGCCGCATCCTCGGCGCGACGCGGCTGCAATCGCTGATCCGGATCACCGCGCCCTTGCTGCGCACCGGCGTGATCGCGACCTGGTGTTTTATCTTTATCGGCGTAATGCGGGAGCTTTCGGCGGCGATCGTATTGTTCACCTCGCAGACCAAGGTGCTGAGCGTGCTGATCTACGACCTCAACGAAAGCGGCGACCTCGCCGCGATCTCGGTGCTGGGCATCGCGATGCTGGTCATCACCTTCGCGGTGGTGCTCGCCGTCAACCGCATCCCCGTGTTCGGCGCCAATGCCGGGGCACGGTTGAGGAATTAGGCGGATTTCGCCGTAAGCGACGACGACGCGCTGCTTAGGTTCGTCATGCCCGGGCTTGTCCCGGGCATCCACGTCCTTGCTTGCGGAAAGAAAGACGTGGATGGCCGGGACAAGCCCGGCCATGACGGCTTTGATCGCACGCCGCGCCTACCGCGCCACACTTTCCACCCGATACGCCTTCACCTGCGCCTTCAGCCGCTCCAGCGAGGCCTCGGGCGCGGCGCGGTCGACGGCGTGATCGCCGGCGGCCAGCCACGACAGCACTTTCAGATCGACCGCGGGCGAGTGGTGAATGACGTCGCCATAATTGCCGAGATCGTGGGTGACATCCCGCACGGCGCGGAAATCGAACAGCCGGACGTTGGAGAACTTCGTCAGCCGCCGCGCCAGGTAGCCGGTGAAATCATAGACGATCTTCAGCGTCGCCGGCGAGGCATCGCGCATCGCCACCCATTGGAGGATCGAATAGGGCGGAAGATAGATGTCGAATTGCACGTCCGGATGCTGCGCGATCAGGAGCACCGCGTCGCGCTCGAAATTGCGGACCATGGCGTCGTAGTCGCATCCTTCCGCGAGATAACGGCTGCGCACGGGATTGGTGATATGCGCGAACGCGGCCATCGCCAGCCTGGCGTTGTAGGCCTCGGACACATTGGTATCGGCGCCGAGGACATTGATGTCATCGACGCGGGAAACCGGGAATTTGGTCAGTTCGTCCACACTCAAGCGCGCCACCACCGGCTCGACCTCTGGAACCGACCGCGCCAGGATCAACGCCGATTCGCGCGCCATGGCGCCGCTGAGAAGGTAACCCGCAATGCCGCTGGCGTTGCCGCGATAAAGATCGGCGGGCAGGTAGGCATTTTGATCGATGTCCGGCGCGTCGTGAAAAATCCAGTCGTCCACTTCCCAGATCACCCGCCGGGCTCCGCGCGCCAGCCCGGTGGCCAGCACAAAGCCCTGCTCATGCGAGTTCGATCCGGGCATCGCCAGCTTCAGGGATTTGACGGCGAGCACCCGGTCGATGTCGCTCTGCCGGAAATGAATGGCGAGCGAGGTGCCCATGAACAGGGTATCGAAATCCTGGCTGCGGATCAGCCCGGCGTTCTGCAGCCGGCTGTCCTGCGAATAGACGGCCGGAAACAGCGCTGCGGGCCGAAACAGCTGCAGGGGATCGACGGTGAAATTGAGCGCCGCCGCCATCAGCACGATGAGCGCGCTCACGCCCAGCAGACGAACAACATTCATGGTGGTTCTGCTGCTCATCAAAACCTGAAATAGATGAATTCGCTGTGTTGCTGGATTCCCAGGATCCCGAACGCCAGCACCGCCGCAGAGGCATAGAGCAACGCCGGGCGGAGCCGCCGCGCGCCGAGCGCCTCGCCGACGCTCCGGTTCTGGTGGTCGTATCCCATGATGGCTTGCGTGTTCGGCGCGAACCAGGCGATGGCGGCATAGATCAGGATCAATCCCGTATCGAGCATTTCGACGCGGCCGAAAGTGACCTGGGTCGGATCGGCCATCTTCGACAGCACATACATCGCCGAGGCCAGGCTGTCGGCGCGAAAGAACACCCAGGCGACCACGACGGACAGAAAGGTCAGGACAAACGCTGTAACATTCGCCGCTGGCGCGAAGCGCGGCGCGACCGCCGGTCCAAAATGGTTCCAGGCGTGATTGATGCAGAGATAGGCGCCGTGCAGCATGCCCCAAATGACAAACGTCCAGGCCGCGCCGTGCCAGAGGCCGCCGAGCGCCATGGTCAGCATCAGGTTGACGTAGCGCATGGTGTGTCCGCGCCGGTTGCCGCCGAGCGGGATGTAGAGATAGTCGCGCAGGAATTGCGACAGCGTCATGTGCCAGCGGCGCCAGAAATCGATGATGTTGCGAGCCTTGTATGGCGAATTGAAATTGAGCGGCAGAAAGACGCCGAACATCAGGGATATGCCGATCGCCATGTCGGAATAGCCGGAGAAATCGAAATAGAGCTGGAAGGTGTAGGCCAGCGCGCCGATCCAGGCCTGATCGAACGACGGCGCATTGGCGCCGAAGGCGAGTGACACGAGCGGCTGGATGCCATCGGCGAGGCAGGTCTTCTTGAACAGGCCGATCGCGAAGATGATCAGGCCGCACAGGATCAGATGCGGATCCGGCCGCCTGGCTTGCGCGCGCTCGAATTGCGGGATCATGTCGCGGTGATGCAGGATCGGCCCCGCGATCAGATGCGGAAAATAAGTGACGAACAGCGCGTAATGCGGCAGCCGGTAGCGCGCGACGTCGCCCCTGAAGGCGTCCACCAGGAAGGCGATCTGGGTGAAGGTGTAGAAAGAGATCCCGACCGGGAGCAGGATGTCGACCGTGAACCCGGTGGAAAACACGGCGTTGAGGTTGGCGGCGAGAAAACCGCCATATTTGAAGATGCCGAGCACCAGCAGGTCGCCGGCTACGCCGACGGTGACGACGGCCCGGCGCGCCTGGTCGCGCAGGGGCCGCGCTATCAGCAGCCACCCGATGCCGTAATTGAACGCGATCGACGCCAGCAGCAGAGCCACGAAGGGCCAGCTGCTGAAGCAATAAAATGCCAGCGACGCCAGCGCCAGCCAGATCACGGCGGCCAGGTTGCCGAGCCGGCCCAGCGCAAAATACCCGGCCAGCGCGGCCGGCAGGAACAGGAAGATGAAGGGGTAGGAGTTGAAGAGCATCCGGCCTTGTCTCAGATGTCCGTCATGGCCGGGCTTGTCCCGGCCATGACGAGTTGCTCAAGGCTAACCATACAAGGGGGCGGGCAACAAGCCGGGGCGGGCGGCGATGGATCCCGTGCCGGCTTGATGGAGCCTATCCCTCATGGTGAGGAGGCGCGGCAGCGCCGTCTCGAACCATGAGAGCCCCGATGTCGCCCATCCTTCGAGACGCCGCGGAGCCTGTCATCGGGCGCGCATTCGCGCGACCCGTTGGCGGCTCCTCAGAGTCTGTGAAGCTATACGCTTTCGGGCTTGAGGGGGATGGATTGAGTAGCTTCCTGGCCCGCGTGGGGGGAGGCCACGCGGTTCTGTCATGCGGCGACGTGGATGAGACGGTG
>Ga0182014_10000931_pt1 | contig 39867 bp, 45 predicted proteins | sample 612S2DmetaG_FD_120489 | JGI IMG/M metagenome (GOLD analysis project Ga0182014, IMG submission 120489) | Permafrost microbial communities from Stordalen Mire, Sweden - 612S2D metaG | ecosystem: Environmental > Terrestrial > Soil > Wetlands > Permafrost | place: Sweden: Stordalen | collected... | reverse complement strand
TAGTAGCCGGTATGATCTCCGAAGGGGCCTTCGGGGCGTAGCTCGTCCAGGTTTACGTGGCCTTCGAGGATGATTTCGGCGGTGGCGGGGACTTCGAGGTCGACCGTCTCGCACTTTACCAGTTCGACTGGTTTCTGGCGGAGGAATCCGGCGATTAGGTATTCCTCGACGTCGGGCGGGGCGGGGACGATGGCGGAGAAGGTGATTGCGGGATCGGTGCCGATGGCGACGGCTACTTCCATTTTGCCGGTGGGGCGGTCGCCGTCGGCGAGAATGGACCCACCCGACGTGCGCGCCATTATATCGACCGCTGCACGCGCGAGGACGCGCGCGCCTACACTTTCTTCTGCTGCGGCGGCTCGCAGTTGCTCGCGATAGTGCTCGGCCCCTACTTTTTGTCTTTGCCAATGCATGCCGGTGGTGTGCTTGTCATAGACTTGCATGCGATACATTCCTACATTGCGTTTGCCGGTTCGCGGGTCGCGCGTGACCACGCAGGGGAGCGTGATGAAGCGGCCGGCGTCTTTCGGCCAGCATTGCAGGATGGGAAACCAGTCGAGCGAAAAGTTGTCGCGGCGAATTACTTCTTTGCAGGGGCCGGTGGAAACGGTTTTCGGAAAGAACTTTCCCATCTCCGCAAGCATGGGCAACATTTTTACTTTGTCGAGGAAGCCTTGTGGGGATTTTACGTCGATGAATTGGCGGATGCGGTCTGCGACCTCGTCGAGTTTGTCGACTTCGAGCGCCAGGTTCATGCGCTGGGCGGAGCCGAATTGATTGATCAGGACCTGGGCGCCGGGATGGCCCTTGATGTTTTGGAAAAGCAGGGCTGGGCCGCCGGACGAGGACGCCCGGCCTCCATTATTTCTGCTTGGCATCTTGCTGACGCGGTCGGTGATTTCGGTGATTTCCAGGATGGGGTCGACTTCGGTACGGATCTTTCTTAGGTCGCCGGCGCGGTCGAGCGCGGCAATCCAATCACGCAGGTCGTCGTAGGCCAAGAGTTCCCCCGTTGTGAAACGCGATTATAAAGCACTCAGCGAGATCAAGGGCTTTAACCACCCTTCGACTTCGCTCAGAGCAAGCTCCGACACGAAGGTTCACAAAGGACCCCGAGTCTTTCAACGCATAATCTAAGATATCTTTGAGTTAGCAGTTTTGAGGTGAGAGTTTGAAGCGACGAGTTGTGATTACTGGGATGGGAGTGGTGAGCCCTAATGGGGTCGGGAACACTGCTTTTTCGGAGGGGGTTTTGCGGGGGCGGAGCGGGGTGCGACGGATTTCGCGGTTCGATTCGGCGGAGATTCCGGTGCAGATCGCGGGCGAGGTTGCCGATTTCGACGAATTGGCGTGGGTGGAAAAACGCGAGCGGAAACATGTGTCGCGGGTGCTGCCGCTGGCTTTGGCCGCGGCCACGGAGGCGTTGGGCGATGCTGGGTTCAATACCGCTTCCCTGCCCCTCGAGGAAAACCAGCGCTTTGGCGTGATTATTGGTTCGGGCGGAGGGTCGCAGGAGTTTACTGAGGAACAATATCGTTTGTTTTTTCATCAGCAGTACAAGCAGATGAGTTTGTTCTGCGTGCCTAGCGGAGTGATGGGCGCGCTTTCGAGCGAGTTGAATGTGCGCTTTGGGTTGCGCGGGGCTAGTCATGTGATCACGACCGGTTGTACTTCGTCGACGGACGCGTTTGGCTATTCGCTGCGGCAGATTCAGTCGGGACGGTTGGATATGGTTTTGAGTGGTGGTGCGGATGCGCCCATCGCGCTGGGGATAATTAAAGGATTCATCCTGATGAAGATTCTGACGGACTCGTGGAATCATGCGCCGGAGCGGGGATCGCGTCCGTTCTCGGTCGATCGCGATGGATTCGTGCTGGCTGAGGGCGCGTGGATGTTTGTGCTGGAGGAATACGAACATGCGCGGGCGCGTGGGGCGAAAATGCTGGCGGAGATTTGCGGGTATGGATCTACGTGCGAGGCGTTTCATCGGGTGCGGCTGCAGGAATGCGGCGAGGAGCCGGCGCGGGCGATCGGGTTGGCGATGAAGGAGGCTGGGATTGGGCCGCAGGATGTGGATTATGTGAATTTGCACGGGACGTCGACGCAGTTGAATGACCGCATCGAAACGCGGGCGTTGAAACTGGTGCTGGGCGAGCATGCACGGCAGATTCCGATGTCGGCGTTGAAGTCGCAGATTGGGCATCCGCAGGGAGCGTGCGGAGCGGCGGGAGTGGCGGCGGCGATTGTGGCGATGCAGAGCGGGCAGATTCCGCCGACGATTAATTTGGAGACGCCCGATCCGGAATGCGATTTGGATTATGTGCCCGAGGTGGGACGGAAGAAAGTGGTTGAACATGCAGTTTGTAATTGCATTGCGTTTGGATCGAAGAATTCGGCTCTAGTGTTGAGGAGTTGTGCTTGAAAGAGCGGCCACGGATTTGCACGGATAACAACGAAGGCTTTAACTAAAGTGGTTCTCGTGATGGTATAGGGTACGTTCCCTCAGCGGCTAAAGCCGGAATTCGTTGCGGCCCTGGCGGCACGGCTGAAGCCGTGCCCTTCCCGTTCCTGGCATAGCCGTAGCAACTTGAGAACTCTATAGAAAGGACATCAAGGAATCGATCATGGAGAATTTGCAGACTACGATTGCGTCAGGGCTGGCCGAGCGTTACGGGACATTGGCTTCGCGGGTGCGGGAGTTGGCTGCGCCGCTTGCTCAAGAGCAGTTTTGGATCAAGCCTTTTCCGTTTGGAAATAGTTTTGGCCATCTGGTTCTGCATCTCACGGGCAATTTGAATTACTACATCGGAGCGCAGATTGCGGGGACGGGATACGTGCGAGACCGCGACCTGGAATTCACGGAGACTCGGCATCTGCCGAAAGAGGAAGTTTTGCAGAGCTTCGATGAGGCGATTGCAATGGTGCTGCGGACGGTACGGGCTCAATCGGCCGAGGATTGGATAGCGGCGTACAACGCAGTGGGCGCGGAGAATGTGGCGAACCGCTTCCAGATGGTGTTACGGTGTGCGGCTCACTTGGATCATCACGTCGGGCAGATGATTTATCTGGGCTTCGCATTAGGGCGCGCGGAAGCATAGCCCCGGTTTCATCGATGTTCCCTGCACGGGCGTGGAGGCTCGTCCTCCATTCTACGGAGCTAGCAGGCGGCGGACGGTGTTTTCTACTGTGGGCCAGGCGTTGGAGTGGGGATCGATGAGGTCGAAATGGCCGGCGGTTGAGATCTCGGTGTAGTGCACATCTTCTGCGCACTTTTTCTTTTGCTCGGCGTACTGGCGGCTGAAATACGACGGGACGACGTCGTCTGCGGCGCCGTGAATCAGCCATTGGGTGGCGGCAGGGTCGATCGCAAGTTGCATGGGATCGGCCTCGCGGTAATGTTCCGGGACCTCGCTCGGTTTGCCTCCGAGAAAAGCCACGACCGCGTCGTCGCTTAGGCGTTGTTCCCACGCCTGCTGCAAATCGACCACACTTGCCAATGAGACCACGCGCTTAAGCGAGGATTCGTGGGCGGCGAGGCAGAGGGCGAGTTGTCCTCCGGCGGAGTGTCCCATTACCAGAAATTTGGTTGAGTCGCAGTCGTATCGTTTCGCGATTTGGGGCAGGTAACGGTACGCGTTGCGAATGTCTTCGAACGTGCTGGGCCAGCCGCCGCCCGGGTTGCCGACGCGGCGGTATTCCAAATTCCAGGTAACGAGGCCCTTAGCGGTGAGCGCGGCGCAGAGGTGTCCTGCGTGGGCGAGGTCGTACTTGGCGCGCCAGAAGCCTCCGTGGATGCTCATCACCAGCGGGAACGGGCCTTTTGTTTTGGGAAGGCGAAGGTCTCCGAACTGATTGGGATCGGTGCCGTAGGCGAGCCGGGCATCGGCGGGAGGTGGCGGGAGCGTGAGAATCGCTTCGGAAGACATGAGGACAGCAATCAGTTATCAGTTGTCGGTTCTCAGTTGTCGGTTCGAGGCTTCCGCCGAAACTACTGTCCTTTCAGTTTGAGTTTGGCTTTATTTTCTTCGAGGAATTCGCGCAGTTTGTCGGCCGCCTCGAGCAGGCGCGTCCACTGTTCGTAATAGAGCGTGACCGGGAAGCGGCCGAGGCCGTAGACGCTGACTCCGCCTTTTTCGCTGACCCGGAATTCCATGCTGGCGGTGCGGCGTGGGCCTTGTTTTTCGAGTTCCGCCAAGCGGGCTTTCAGTTCTTCATAAGTTGGTTCAGGCATTTTGTTACCTCGCGATGAGTTCATGATAGGGATTGTTGGCGAATTCGTCGAGGGGGGTGGGGAAGAAATTTTGAATCGCAGAGGGTGGTGCAGACGAGATTCCGTCACTGGCGACTGCGGCTGGGCATGTCGCTTGGGCAGCCCGGGACTCAGGATCTGCAGGCTCATGGATTCAAACTGGTTTCAGTCACGATTCGGGACAACGCTTCGGTCACTGGCGTGCACTGCAAGGTTCGCCCTCATTCGAGACTGCACTTGTAGGAGGCGTCACGTGCTTCACAAATGCGCAAATCCAGCCTGCCTCAGCCCCTTCCGCAAGCTGAGCCAAGGGAAACTTTTTTTAGTAGAGACGGAGCCCATCGACGGGTCACAGACGAGGAGAGGGCACTGGAGAGCCCAGTCCTCTCATCGGATCGAATACTACTGGCTGTGCGACCAGTGTGCGTTCGCGCTGACTCTGTCGTACGAAAAGGGGCGGGGCGTGGTCGCAGTGCCCCGGCCTGTGGCTGCGAAGACAATGCCCGCGCGGGCGGTGCATGCGGTGGAAACACCCATTCAGGAAAGCAGCCGAAGCGAACAGTCGGCATAGGACCGAAAGGCAGGAACCATGGACAGCCCACGGATGCAGGAGTGTACGATTTGCGGTGACGAACGATCGGTGGGCCAGTTGTGGTTTCTGGTTGCTGAAAGCCCATGGGAAGACAAGCTGAAGGTTCTGCAGTGGAAGGATGAATTGGCCGGACGGCGAGGAATCTATGCGGCGTGCAGCGCCGCGCACGTAGAGGAACTGGTGGTGCACTGGATGACGACCGGGAGCCTCGATTATCCGTTTGCCACGGTGGGACTCAAGCCGGCGAGGCGCAGACAGCGGTTGGGCTCGATTCTGCCCGCGATCGAGGAACCCGACACCCGGGGCGGCCGCCTGATTGGCGAACTAGCGGTTGACCGGGAGAGCGTAGGGCGGGCGCTCAGAGAGGATCCCAGTTCGCTGCGAGTAATTCTGGACGAACTGGTCCATGCGTTGGAGCGGGAGACTGCCGGGACCGCGGCGCGGCTGGAGTCGTCCGATGCAATGTCCTACGGGTTTCCCCGACAAATATAGTTGAAAAAAATCAAGAGTCTGCCGATTTTTTCCAGGCACGCCAGTCGCTGCTTACCGCCCTTTCCATATCTTTGGCGGCTTCCAACAGCCAGCCTGGATTGAGGCGTTTGAGATGGCTGCCAACATACTTCGGTGCGTCCACGGTACCCAAGTGAACATTGGCGGTTTCCCATCCCATGGCAGAGAGCAGTCGAAGATCATCGCGGCCGGTAGGAAGCACGCTCAACTCGATGCGCGAACAAAGTGGCGACAAGCGGCGGACGATCCAGCGTCCGCGTAGTTGCACAAAAGGATCGGGGCAGCGTACGGCACGGCTAAGGATGGCTTGGTATAAGATCTCCGACGGCGACTCGTCTCCTCTAGCCCAATAGACCGAGGAAGGTACGAGCGCTTTGGCTTCGCGGGCAATTTTTGCGCCGTGCCACAGCGCGATGGCAACCAGGCGTACGTGTCCCAAACTCCCGAGACCAGATATCCGGCGGGCCGTTCTGTAGGTGAGACCAGGCTCCGGCATGAGGTGCTCAAGAGCTTCCTGCGCGCTGGCCGGGATTTCATGGACACTGGGCAAGCTGTCCATCTTTTGCCAAAAACGCGTAGGGTCGCGCAATACTCCGGTCGCGATCTGACGCAGAAAATCATTTCTCTCTTCCAACACAAACGGAAGGCCGCGGTGGGCGAGAGATTCCCTGTAGCCTTGCAAGATCGACGCGCAGGCGTCTTTCGGCTTCAAGATCAAGTGGCCGGCTTCGATGGCGAGCATTGCGCTGGTGGCCAGCCGCACTAAATCGATGGTGTAGGGCAGCACGGCCGCTTCATCGAAATCATTGATCCCCCAGACCAGACGGCCATCGAGGTCGCGCCAAGTGCCAAAATTCTCGACGTGGAGGTCGCCCACGGCAAGAACCTGGGGAGCTTTGGCGAGGTCAGGGCAGACCTCGGACCAGATTTGCATCCAGCGATAGAAGGTTGCGCGCAGAAAAGGAAACACCGCCTCCGCCATGCGCTGGTGTTTCAAGCGAAGATCAGGCTCTACCAGCGTGGTGTGGCGGCCGAGCCACTCTTCGAAGCGGCGAGTAGCCTTGACAATATTCATTGCCGTACGGTTGGCAACGATAGAACCGGCTCGGCCAAAAGTCAACGCGGCGCGAACTCGGGCACTCCGCGTGTCCGCGCCCAATGGCGAAGAGCACCAACTGCCCAAGGGGTGACATCGGTCGGCCCCCGCTGCTACCTAGTAGTTTGCCGAAAAGATCGACTTTATTCCCTAGTTCGCGAAGTACCCTGCGTTCAGATCGATGAATCGCTTCGATTCAGCGGGCAGGTCGTCGACCAGGAAAATCGAATCTGAGGTGCATACCGGGACGCAGGCGCCGCAGTCGATGCAGCCAACCGGGTCAACATACATCTGAGTCGCCGCTTCGAAGCCCGGCTCGTCTTTCTTGGGGTGAATGCAATCGGTCGGACAGACATCGGCACAGAGCAAATCTTTAATGCAGGAATCAGTAATTACATAGGCCATGAATCATCTCCCAGCGAAAATTGCAACCATAGCCAGACTACGATGCACCAGAACTGTTTTCGGTGATCTACGTCACAGCGTGCTGAGACCTAGGATTGTCGACCGATCCACCACAGGACTTTGCCAACGACTCGCCACCCATGGGTGAAAACCGCAGTCGACTCATATTCCCGGTTTTCCGGTACCAGGACTTCGGTGTGATCAAAGCGTTGCAAGCGGGATACGACCAGACCGTGCTCCGCCGAGGCGGCCACCACGAGCTGACCGTAAAGCTTGAGCCGATTGGTCTGGGAAGTATCAACCACGACGATGTAGCCGTCATGAATGAGAGGCATCATGGAGCGGCCGTGAACCCGAAGGCAACTGGTGTGGCCGGGGTTGGGACACCAGTCAGTGGGGGCGGCCAACATCGATTCCGGACGGGCCTGCTCAAGGCTGTCGACGGGATCTCCCTTGCCACCATGGGTGGCCGCGACGACGGGCAGAACGGGAATGGCCACCAGATTATTGGCTGGCTTGCGGGCCAAGGGCACTCCGGCTTGGACCACCTGCAGGCTGGGCACACGATCCTTGCGAAAGCGGGAACGAATCGCGGGCAAGACCCGCATCAGATCGTCGCTGGTCAATCCGGCCCGCCCCCAGAAATACCAGCACTCGGGATCTCCGGTGAGGTTGCCCAGCTGAATGTAGATATTGGCTGGGGGCTCCTGAACGCCGCGTTCCCAGCGGGATACAGCCATGGCAGAAGCGTTCATCTGCTGGCCGAGCTCAGATTGGCTGATTTGGAGGCGGCGGCGAAGAGTGAATATCCGTTTTGCCCACTCCGGCTTGGAACTGCTTGTGTTGCTCATGGCGCGCCTGCTAGACTGAGTTTAACGCGAGAGTTCTAACAATCGCGTTAGGCGGCACCCTGTCGCCACTCAATAGGAAAGGTTGTCATGTACCGTGACAATTCTAGCACAAAGTTGAATTCGAAACAGCATTCCCCGGAAACTTTGTATCGCGGGCTTTATGTACGCATCGCGCGCAAGCTTGACGTGGACCCTTCCTATGTCAGCAGAGTGGCTCGGGGAGCGCGGCGTTCGAGCGAAATCGAAAGCGCGTTGCGCCAGGCGTTGGCCGAGATCGATCGGCAACTGGGGCGTAGCCCATCCGCCGCCAAGAACAGGCAATTGCCTGCCCCAAGCGGGGATAAGCGGCTCGATATCCTTCTAAAGCGAAATCGAAGCCGGATTTGCAAGGAATGGTTGGCGCATAGCGAAGCCAATCCCCATCTCGGGCCGGTAAAATTGCCTGTCCGGAAAAGGACGGCGCCCATCCTGCCAGTGCTTGAAGAAACGATGAAGGTCATGAGCTTGAGCCTGCGGGACATGAAAACCGCGTCCATGAAGGCGGCCGAGCAACATGGCCGGCTGCGGCAGGACCAAGGGTTCACGGCGATGGCGCTGGTCGAAGAGTACAACCTGGTCCGGCGCTGCGTTTTTGCTTTGGCCCAGGAGCACCTTCCGCAAATGGATCCGCGTCTGCTGATTCAAGATCTCACGCAGTTCGGCGAAGCTCTCGATCTCCAAACCCAGCGCGCGCTGCGAGATTATTTGGCGACGGCTTAGTCGCCACCAGCGCGGGATCGGCGCTAAATGTTTTCACCCTCGCGATCTTTTCACCACTGTGGTTAAGGGGTGATTTTGAACACGGTGCCCCCGCCGTAGGTGCCGCCATTCGACGCGGCGCCATAGAGATTGCCCGCCTGGTCGCGAATCAGCCAGCCGTTGGGCTCGTACCCGTCTGCATCGCCGGTGAAGCTATGCAGGACGGTCTCTTTGCCGTTCTTGCGCAGCACAAAGGCCGTTCCCTCGCCGGACTCGCCACCTTGTGTGGTTGTGCCGTAGAAGTTGCCGGCGGGGTCCTGGATCAAGCCGGCGTAGGGAATTGCGCCGTCTGCACCTTTGAAGGTATACAGCTGACTCATTTTGCCGCGTTTGTCCAACTTGAAGATCACCCCACAGCCATTCCCGTAGTTGCAGTTGAGGTCGCCACCTCCGGACACAGTGCCATAGAGGTTTCCGGCTTCATCTCGAAGCACGCCTGATATCGGGGCGTGTCCGTCCGTATATCCAGTGAACTTGTGCAGCACCGTCTCCTTGCCGGTTTTGCTGACCCGGAATACGACTCCGCAGCCAAGGCTACCCCAGGGACAGGTATCCCCGCCAGCGACCGTCGTGCCGTAAAGGTTGCCAGCAGCATCCCAAACCAGGAAGCCGTTACCGGCAAATGCACCATCTCGCCCGTGGAATCTGTGCAAGATGGTCTCCTTCCCCGCCTTATCCAGTTTGAACACCACTCCGCAGCCCCCGACCGTGCAGTTCGAGTCACCTCCTGAGTAGGTGGCGCCGTAGAGGTTGCCTTCGGCATCCTGGATAACACCCAGGTTCGGGATGCAGCCGTCGGTCCCACCGGCGAAACTGTACAGGACGGTTTCATTGCCCGAGGGATCCAGCTTGAACAGTATTCCGCAGCCGGTAGGCCCGCCGTTCTGAGTTGTTCCGTAGAGGTCGCCCGCGGCGTCCCGCAGCAAGCCTGCGACGGGATACTCTCCGTCACCGTTAGTGCCGGTGAAGCTGTAGAGAACAGTTTCGACGCCCGCCGGGCTCAGGCTGAAAACGAGGCCACAGCCGCTATAGCACGAGGTGTTCCCACCGGACGCGACGGTTCCATAGAGATTGCCAGCGGCATCGCGGACGAGACCAGCGGCTGGATTTGCCCCGTCCGCTCCTCGGGGAAACTCGTAGAGTACCTTGAAGGTCTGCGCTTGTGCCGCGACGCAGGCCAGCGCAAGACCGGCCATCAAAACCAGCCGGATGCTCGCCGCTCTCAGGCTTGAGTTCGAAGTCGAATTCCGATGCAGTTTCAGGTTGCCCATGACGCCTCCTCGTTCTGCGCAAATTATCCTAGCGCTGCGGAGCGAAATGTCAACCCGAAAAAAAGCAAAAGCCGCGTCTACACTGGCTTTGGCAAGCGGTTCAGCAAGGCGGCTGCCTTGCGGAACCAGGGGCGCTCGCGGCGGCGCAGGTATCCGGGCATGGTCGGTTTCTTGTCCAGAATGCGTTGTGCCCACTGGCGGGCCTCGGCGTTGCATTGCTGATCGGCCAGGAAGCAGGCGTAGTTGTAGTAAGTCTCGGAGGAAGTGGAAATTTTGGTAACCTCGCGAAACAAGGCCTCGGCTTTTTCCGGCTGACCGGTATTGGCGTAGGCGTGAGCCAGCAATGCAGGGGCGCGCTGAAAATCGTACTTGGAGTCCTGCGCAAGCACACGCTCCAAATCGGGCACGGCAGCGGCAAAGTCGCCCATGAATGTGGCGGCCATTCCCCGGCGGTAGAAGGGGTCCGGCGAATCGGTGCGCGAGGAGATTGCATGGTCATAGCACTGGCGAGCCCGGGCGTAGCCCCCTTCTTCCATGTACAGGTCAGCCAGTTCCTCATAATTCCCGGCCGAGGGATTATCCAGAATCGCTGCCTCGAGTTCGTGTATCCTTCTACGCCGGGGAAACACTTTGAAGGACTGGCGCATCAAACCGGCATCGGGGATAACTTCGGCGGCGATGTAGATCAGGGCTCCAAGACCGCCGAAGAAAATAATGATCCAGAGCCAATAGCCGTCCGGGCGGCGGCGAATGAAGTGAACAATGGCCACCGCCTGCAGAATCAGGCCCCAGGGAAAAAATAAGAAGATTAGCGATCCCATGCTTTGATCGGACTATAGCATGATCATTGAGGACGGTCCTCGGGTGAGCCTGCCCTGAGCCGAGTCGAAGGGTCCCGCCGGGCGAGAACGCCCGGCCCCCAAGCCGCGAATGCTAGAATCTTCTGTGGTGAAACCTTCCATCCGTTTGCTGGCCGCTGACATCGACGGCACTGTGCTCAACCCTCAGTTTCAGATTTCGGAAGCGGATTTGGCAGCTCTCCGCCGCGCCGATCAGGAGGGGGTCGAAGTGATCCTGGTGACCGGACGACGACATAAGTTCGCGCTGCCGATTGCCGAGCAACTGGGCTTCGATCTTTGGGTGATCAGTTCCAATGGCGCCATTACACGGTCGCTATCCGGTGAAACTTTTCATCGCGATATGCTCCCCGCCGAGACTTGCCGGAAACTCTGCGGCGCGATGCGGAAGTTTCGCGGCAACACGGTGCTGACTTTCGATGTCGAAAGCAAAGGAGCCGTGGTGCTCGAGCACATGCGCGATCTCAACGAGAGCATCCAGCGCTGGCTGGAGAAGAATCTGCAATACATCGATTTCGTTATTCCGCTGGAAGACTCTCTCACGACCGATCCGGTTCAGGCCATGTTTTGCGGGCGGATCGAGCGCATGCATCAGGCTCTGGGCGTGCTGGCGGCGAGCGGACTGGAAAACGACATCACGGTGCTGCGTACGGAATATCCGGCGCGGGATCTCTCGATCGTCGATGTGCTGAACCAGGGATGCTCGAAGGGTCATGCCCTGGAACGATGGGCCAATTACCGTGGCATCCCTCGCGAACAGGTCATGGCCATTGGTGATAACTATAACGACATTGAGATGCTTGCCTTCGCCGGGCTGCCATTTATCATGGGGAATGCCTCCGAAGAGTTGCGTGGCAGGGGCTGGGCAGTGACTCTGGGCAATGATCAGAACGGAGTCGCCGCGGCCATTGAGCGGGTGCTGGGGGCGCGGGTGGGAGTTTAGATCGGCAAGTTTTCCTGCTGGCATCGTTCATTCTTCATATGAAGTTACTCGGTCAACTCATTCTCGCGCTTGCCCTTCTCGGGACGCCGTTGTTTGCCGCCGGGGCAGACGTCGCCCTGCTGCGGAACGGGTTTTCGATTCGCCACGAGCGGCGTGAAGTAATCGGTTCGGTCACACGTCTTTATTTGAATGCCGACAGCAATGGGTATGTGGACGTTCCGACCGCTGACATCGATAGTTTCGAAAAAGACATGACGGCTCCCCCGGCGGGTGCGCAGCCCCAGCCGATGAACGAAGTGATCAACGCAGCCAGCAGCCGGCACCACCTGGATCCGGATCTGATCAACAGCGTGATCCATGCGGAGAGTGGGTTTAATCCGCGGGCGGTGTCGCCCAAGGGAGCGCAGGGCTTGATGCAACTGATGCCGCAAACTTCCTCCAAGCTGGGAGTGGTCAACGCCTTCGATCCCAGCGACAACCTGGAAGGCGGCACGCGATATTTGCGGGAATTGCTGGAGCGCTACAACTTCGATTTGATCAAAGCGCTTGCGGCTTACAACGCCGGCCCGCAGCGCGTGGAACAGTATCACGGCGTTCCGCCGTATTATGAAACTCAGGCTTACGTGGCACACATTATCCGTGACTTCAACCGCAAGAAGCTGGCGGAACGGAAAGCGGCGGGTTTGACGGCCAGTTCCCACAAGAGTCCGGCACGCCACGGTCCCGTGGTCAAGCAAATAGCGCTTCCCGATGCAACGCAGTCTTCCCCGCTGAATGTTGAGCGTTAATGGAGCACGACGTCTCGCCGTTTGTGTTTTGGCGGACGCGCGGACTTTCGTCGCCCCATGAGAGCCAGCAGCGGAGTGTGACCTGCGTTGACCGGCGCGTTCATGTCATTTACCTTGGCAAGGGGAGCAATTCTTGACGCACTCTTGCAGCTGGCTCCCAAGTTTGGGGCGCCTCGGGTAAATGGACAAGAAACGCATCCTGGCCTACGCGGTCGTAACGGCGATTCTTGCCGCTCTGGTTTACATGCAGTTTCGCACCTGGAAAGACTTCGACTGGACCACCTTCTGGGATCAATCGAAACAGGTCAACCCGCTTCGTGTTCTTGACGCTATCGCGCTGATCTACTTCAGTTATTCTCTGCGCGCGCTGCGCTGGAAAATCTTCCTGCGGCCGGTGCGCAAGAACCTTTCCGCCATCGGGCTGATACCTCCGACTCTGATTGGGTTCACCGGCCTGGCGCTGCTGGGACGGCCAGGAGAACTAATTCGCCCATACCTGATTGCGCGTCGAGCCAATCTCAGCTTCTCATCGCAGATGGCGGCTTGGACGATCGAGCGCATTTTTGATATTGGGGGGTTCACAGTGCTGATGGTCCTGGCAATCTTTCTGCCGACCGAACTGCGATTCCTGCCCAACCCCGCGATTTATCCCCGGCTGCGCGTGGGAGGTTTTCTGTTGGTCGCTCTGGTAGCAGGGTTGGCGCTAGGGGCATTCTTGATCGCAAGATTTGGGGAAGCTTTAGCGGTTTGGATCGAGATTCGCTTCTCTCATCTGGCAGCGAATTTCGGGCATCGGGTGGCGCAGAGGGTGCGTGAATTCCACGGGGGACTGGATACCATCCATGGTCCGCTGTCCTTCCTGCAATTGTCGGGCGTGTCGATTCTGATGTGGTGGATCATCGCGCTTGCCTATCGCGAGGTCACCCATGCCTATGGGCCAGCTTTGGGACACATGACGGTTTCCAAGGTCCTGTTGCTGATGGGATCGAGCATGCTGGGCTCACTGATCCAGTTGCCGGGAGTCGGTGGAGGCTCGCAGTTGGCAACGATTTCCGCGCTCCAGCACATTTTCAATGCATCGCATGAACTGGCGGCCAGTTGCGGGATTTTGCTCTGGCTGTCCACGTTTGTCTCCGTGGTTCCCGCCGGACTGCTGCTGGCGCACCGGGAGCGGCTATCGTTGCGCAAGCTTTCGGAACAGACCGAGCAGGAAGAGGCACAGGTTGAACTTCCATCGACGCCTTGATTCGAGGTCCCGGCGATAGGCGTTCCGCTGCGGCCGTCCCTGTTACAATCGAGCGTTCACCGTTGCAATCGCCATGAAGTGTCCTTTCTGCGGGTTCGCAAATGACAAAGTGGTGGATTCGCGCGAGAGCAAGGAAGCCGATTCCATCCGCCGCCGCCGCGAGTGCCTGAAGTGCGGCAAGCGCTTCACCACCTATGAGCGCATCGACGAAATCCCTTACATGGTGGTCAAGAAAGATGGCCGGCGCGAAAAATTCGACCGTCAGAAAGTGTTGAATGGCCTTTTGAGGGCCTGCGAAAAACGGCCGGTCCCCATCGGCAAGTTGGAACAGATCGTGAATGAAGCGGAAAGCTTCGTAATCGAATCGGCGGAGCGCGAGCGCAAGACCAGTGAACTCGGCGAGTTGATCATGAATCGTCTGCGCCGGTACGACAAAGTTGCGTACGTTCGCTTTGCCTCGGTGTATCTGGACTTCAAGGACGTGCAGGAGTTCATGGTTGAGCTGAAGGATCTGCTCAAGACCAAGGAACCGGAAGTCCGCGGCAAGCCCGTGGGCAAGAGTTGAGCGCCTTGTAGAAACGTAGCTTTGCTACATTTCAGCTTTGCCGAATAGTTGAGGCGTTTCGTCGGCAGGCTAGACACTACGGAGCAATGTTTACAGTTTGCGCTTGCTGACAATTGCTTTGAAGGATATGACGCACAAGATCACTCTCATCCCCGGCGATGGCATCGGCCCCGAAGTAACTCAGGCGACCGTTCGCATCCTTGAAGCCACGGGCGTGAAGTTTGAGTGGGAAACCTTCATGGCGGGGGCAGAAGCGTTTGAGAAATACAAAGAATACATTCCGAAGGAGCTGACGGAATCCCTGGAGCGCACGCACGTTGGGCTCAAGGGTCCGGTGAGCACGCCGATCGGCGGCGGCTTCGCCAGCATCAATGTCGCGCTGCGGCAAAAGTTCGAGCTCTATGCCAACTTCCGTCCCATTCGGAATTTGCCTCACATTCCCACGCGCTATCCCGGAGTGGACCTCATCATCGTGCGCGAGAATACGGAGAGCCTGTACTCCGGCATCGAGCATGAAGTTGTCCCCGGCGTGGTCGAGAGCCTCAAGATCATCACCGAAAAAGCTTCAACCCGGATCGCCCGTTTCGCTTTCGAGTACGCTCGCAACAATCAGCGCAAGAAGATCCACGCCATTCACAAGGCCAACATCATGAAGCTCTCGGACGGCCTGTTCCTGCGCTGCGCCCGCAGCGTGGCCAAGGATTATCCCGAGATCACCTATGGCGAGCACATCGTAGATAACACATGCATGCAGCTAGTCATGAATCCGTACCAGTACGACATGTTGGTCATGGAGAACCTTTACGGGGATATTATTTCCGATCTCTGCGCCGCCTTCGTGGGTGGACTTGGATTTGTCCCCAGCGCGAACCTCGGCGATCACTGTGCAATCTTCGAGGCGGTGCATGGTTCGGCTCCCGATATTGCCGGAAAAAATCTGGCGAATCCAACCGCCATTTTGCGTTCTGCCTTGCTGATGCTGCGGCATCTCGGGGAGTACGAGGCAGCGCTCAAGATTCGCAACGCCTTGGAAAAGGTTTATCGTGACCGCGACAAGTTGACCCGGGACGTCGGCGGCAAGGCGGGCACCTCCGAGTTTGCAGATTTCATCATCGAAGCGATGGCGACGGAGGAGGACATCCAGCCGGCGGCGGATTCCTCGCACCTGTAACGGCGTTCTTCCGCTAGTCCCTTTTTTGCCTCCCCCATCCCGAAAAGTCAGTTCTGCGTTGACTAATCCTGGAGCATTGAGTAACATCCTTTTTCTTCAAGGAACCCGGGGGAATGGCTTACACAACACGGCGCATAGGCGTAGTTCTGTTCCAGCTGGGCGGGCCCGACACGCTGGAGGCCATCGAGCCTTTCCTTTTCAATCTGTTTTGTGACCCCGATATTATTGACTTCCCATTCGCTCGCATCGGCCGTAGACCGCTGGCCAAGCTGATCTCCAGCACACGCGCCCGAAAGGTCCAGCATCATTACGCGACCATTGGCGGAGGCTCGCCCATCCGCCGGTTTACCGAGCAGCAGGCTCGGGCGCTGCAGTTGAAGCTGGCGAAGTCCGGCGTGGACGCACGTTGCTTTGTCGCCATGCGCTACTGGCATCCATTCACTGCGCAGGCTATCGAACAACTTCGGGACGCGCAGTGCGACGAAGTGGTGCTGCTTCCTCTCTATCCGCACTATTCCAGCGCAACGACCGGGAGCAGCCTGAACGAGTGGGGCCGGCAATTCCGCGAGGATGTGCCGGTGCATCGCGTCGAGAGCTTCTATCGTCACGAGTTGTACCTGCAGGCAGTAGTGGAGAAGATCGACGAGGCTCTGGCAAGATTCTCCGAGCCTGACCGCCCGGAGATCGTTTTCAGCGCACACAGCGTTCCGCTTGCGGTGATCCAAAAGGGCGATCCTTATCAGCGGCAAATTGAAGAGACGGTTGAACTGCTCATGCGGCGCGGGGGATGGGCGAATCGCTACCGGCTCTGCTATCAGAGCAAAGTGGGGGCCAGCAAGTGGCTGCAGCCGTCACTGCACACGGCATTGCGCCAACTCGCGGCGGAGAAAGATTGCGAGGTTTGCATCGTGCCCATTTCATTTGTCTCCGATCACGTGGAGACGCTGGGAGAGATCGACCACGAGGCTCGCGAAGAAGCCGCCAAGCTTGGGATCAAGCGGTTTGAGATGACGTGCGGATTGAACGATTCGCCAACATTCATCGCGGCGTTGGCTGACTTGGTAGAAACTGCGATTGGAGTTGATTTCGGAAGGCAGCAGGGAACGGAATCTTTCGCTGTCGCTGCAGACTAGAACCAAGAAGTAGACTCCCAGCGTGGGGCTGGGGACTAGCAAAAAGGGGTGAGGACGGATGGCAGACGAGTCCGCCAAGGGTGGCGTTCTGGGGCATCTTCCGCCGTGGCCGCGGAAGGCACTGAATAATTCGGTCATCGGGATGGAACAAGCCTACCGCGGGCGCAAAGGCCTTCCTCTGCTCAACGATGCCGATATCGAAGCGCTAAAGGCTGGCCAGCCGATGGCTTGGGAAAGTGGAGACGGGGGATCAGCGCCCGTCCCAGCCGCAGCTGTGCAATCTGCAGCGACACCTGCCACAACTCCGAAGTCTGCGCCAGTGGCCGCAAGTGTCTCCATCAGCGAGGATGTTGCCAAGTGGGTTGCGGAAGGAAAGAAATGGAGCAAGTCGACCATCGCAGCTGAACAGGCGCGGCGCGGCCGCAAAGGGTTGCCCACTCTTAACGATGTCGAAATTGCCGCTCTGCTCGGGGAGCCAGTTGAAACCGTTGCGGCTCCAGCAGCAGCAGCAGCCCCAGTCCCCGTCGCTCCTCGGCCCGTGGCCGCGTCGGGGCCCATTAGCGCGGAGGTCGCCAAGTGGGTTGCGGAAGGAAAGAAGTGGAGCAAGTCGACCATCGCGGCTGAACAGGCGCGACGTAGCCGCAAAGGGTTGCCCACTCTTAACGATGCCGAGATTGTCGCTCTCCTCGGAGAGCCAGCAGAAGCCGCTGCACCGGCGGCTGCGGTTCCGGCTGCGGCGACAGCAGCTCCTGCCCCTGCTGCGCCTCGGCCCGAAGCGGCCAAAGCCGCTACTGCTTCGGCGGCCGCTTCTGTAGCTCGCAGCGGCGAATCCACGAGTTATGTTGGCACTCCCGCGGTCGGGACCTCCAAAGCCGCAAAAGCCGGAGGGGTCGCATCCATCGGGCCGGAAGATAGCGAGGTCAACCAGCAGCGCCGCCGATTGGTATGGAGCGCGGTGGCTGCTTTCCTGGTGGCGTGGTTCCTGGCATTCTTCCGCTTCTTTCTGCCCCGCACTTTATTCGAACCAGCGACCAGTTTCAAGATCGGCTATCCCGAGGAATACGGCTTGGGAGTGGACACAAAGTTTCAACAGAAGTATCGCATTTGGGTAGACCGAACTCCCGATCGAATTTTCGTAATCTACGCGCGCTGCACGCATCTGGGATGCACTCCCGACTGGAAGCCGAGCGAGAACAAATTCAAGTGTCCCTGCCACGGCAGCGGATACGACAGTGAAGGAGTCAACTTCGAGGGTCCGGCGCCGCGGCCCATGGATCGAGCGCACGTGGAAGTCGCGCCCGACGGCCAGATCCTGGTAGATGTCTCCAAGCTCTACCAATGGCCCAAGGGACAGCCCAGCCAGTTCAACGATCAGGGGTCGTTCTTGCGAGCGTAATAGATTCTGTGGGGCCAGGGCCTCACCTGTGTTTGGAGTTTCGAGGAGCATGACAAGGGGAACCAATGCCTGAAGAGAATGGGAACGGCAAGAAAGACAATCGCCTAGGCCTGCTGGAACGGGTGAAAGCGGGTGTCAAGGAAGATGTCCAGTCGCTCAAGACGGACATGCCCGCAAAGGCCAAAGAGCAGATCGAAGGCCTGAAAGATCCCACCAAGACTCAGGTCTACACTTCGATCTTTCGCCACAAGCATGACGACACGCCGCGCAACCGCGCGCTGGGTGTGCTGTCCAACGTCTTCCTGCATCTCCACCCCGCCAAGATCAATCGCGACGCCGTGCGCTACAGCTATACGTGGGGCATGGGTGGAATTACGTTTTACCTATTCATCGTGCTCACTTTTACGGGCGTCCTGCTGATGTTCTATTACCATCCCAGCAAGGTGCAGGCCTTTCGCGACGTTCTCTATCTGGAGCACGACGTTCCCTTCGGCAAACTGCTGCGCAACATGCATCGCTGGGCCGCGCATTTGATGGTGATCGGAGTCTGGTTGCACATGTTCCGCGTGTTTCTAACCGGCTCGTATAAAAAGCCGCGCGAGTTCAACTGGAACATCGGCGTGCTCCTGTTGGTGTTCACGCTGTTGCTCTCATTCACCGGCTACTTGCTTCCAGATGACCAGTTGGGATTCTGGGCAGTCACGGTGGGGACGAACATGGCTCGGGCTACGCCGCTGCTGGGACATGAAGGCCCGTTTGGCAAAATGCTGGGCATGACGCCGTATAACGATGTTCGCTTCGGTCTGCTGGGCGGATCGATCGTTGATGCGAATGCGTTGCTTCGCTCCTACATCTGGCATTGCATTGGGATTCCGATCGTGGCGTCGGTTCTGATGATCGTGCATTTCTGGCGGGTACGAAAAGATGGAGGCATCTCCGGCCCAGCCCCGGTGATGCTGACGTCGGAAGGGGACAAGCCCCGCCGCGGATAGATTCACGTGGGGACAGCCGCCCTCGGCTGTCCGCGGAGCAAGGCTCCGCAGTTGTTGGCAATAGCAGAGTGTCGAGCGGTGCTCGACTCGGATGGCCGAGGGCGGCCGTCCCCACACAGTCTTCGGAGACTTTATGGATTGGCGACAACTTTGGGAGATCTGTTCCGCGCCCGACAATGTACCCATCGTCGGTTTGATCCCGCTATTGATCTTTTACATTTACCTGGCGTGGACGCAGGCCAAAGCCAACGACGAATTGATTGCTGAACTCGAAACCAATCCCGCGATGGCGAAAACTCATCATCGCAAAACCTGGCCATTCCGTCCCGGCTGGCAGAAGGAAATCCATGTCTGGCCATTTCTCCTGCGCATCGAATTCCTCGCCGCCATTATCGTCACAATTATTTTGATGGTCTGGTCGATTACGCTGAGCGCGCCGCTTGAGGAGCCGTCGAATCCCAACCTCACGATGAATCCCGCGAAGGCGCCCTGGTACTTCCTCGGCTTGCAGGAAATGCTGGTGTACTTCGATCCGTGGATTGCCGGCGTGGTGATGCCGACGCTGATCATCATCGGGCTCATGGTGATTCCCTACATCGACACCAACCCGCTGGGCAGCGGTTATTACACCTGGAAGCAGCGCAAGTTTGCCATCGGCACATTCATGTTCGGCTTCGTCATCCTTTGGGTCGCGATGATCATTATTGGGACCTTCATCCGCGGACCCGGTTGGCAGTGGTTCTGGCCGGGACAAACCTGGGATCACAATCGGCTTATTTATGAAGTAAACCGCGATCTGCCCGATCTTTTCGGGATCACCTCGAACCTGGCCAAAGCCATCTTCGGAGCCGTCGTGGTTGGCGGTTACTATCTGGCTGGCGGATTTCTGGTGCACGCGCTGTTCCGGCGTTACAACCCGAAAGATTATCAGCGCATGAGCCTGCTGCAGTATTCCATCATGATGTTTTTCTGGCTGACCATGGTGGGGCTGCCGCTCAAGATGCTGTTGCGGCTTGCATTCAATATCAAGTACGTGTGGATAACGCCCTGGTTCAACGTGTGAAGACCAGCTTTTAGCTCTTAGCTTTTGGCCTTTAGCCTTTTTCGCTTCGACTGGGTTTTTGGGTCCACCGTTTGACGCTTAGGAACGAATCGAAACTGGATGCGGAAGGCGTGGTTAGAGGCTAAGAGCTAATGGCTAACAGCTAACAGCTATTCTGGAGAATCTGGTGCCCGAACAACCAATCCCGGAGCAAGACCCGGTAGTAACGAAATCGTACGCGCTTTATTACGTCATCTCGATGGCGCTGCTGATGGCGACGCTATTTTGGGCTCTGTGGGACGAAGCCTATGGACAGCGGCCCTGGAAAGCTTTCCAGAATGAATGGAAGCGGCGCTACAGCGCTTTCCTGGCGAGGACTGAACCGGCGTCCGACAAGTCGGTAAAGAGCGTAGAGAGCAATCCCGAGTACCAGCAGCTTGAGCAGGCTTACAAGCAGGCTGACGCCGCTGCCAGGCCTCGCCGCGACGAACTTCAGAAACAGATCACCGATCTCAGCGCGAAAATCCTGGCGGTGCAAAATGTCTTCACCGACAAACGTGCCTACGCCAATGCGCTTACTTACCAGATTGAGACCGAGACCAGCGCGTCGGGCAAGCAAAGCAAGCAGAAGGACCTGGAGGAATACAAGAAAAAGCTTTGGCCGGTCGAGTATCCCGACGGCCACAAAGAAAAGTACGACTTCCGTCAACTGGAAGAAAAGTACAACGAACTCAAGGACGAGCGCACTAAATTAAACGCGGAACTGGGCGACGTGCTCAAGCCGGTAACCGCGGCCAGCACCGCAATGTCAGCCTACATTTCCGAGCACATGGTGGACCTCACTCCCGCTCAAATCGAGGGCTTGCAGAAGAAGACAAAAGAATGGGATCCCGCAATTGTGCAGATCAACGTGGCGGAAGCCAATATTGTGGACCGCTGCGAATCCTGCCACATGGGAATTCGCGAGCCGCTGAAAATCACTCCCGCTTCAATGACACCCAAGGGTGAGAAAAAGCCCGACGAATATGCGGAGGCATTCGTAAGCCATCCTGAGCCCGGGTTGTTAAAGACTCACGATCCCGATAAGTTCGGCTGCTCGCCCTGCCATCAAGGCAATGGCCGCGCTACGACCAGCCTTGAGAAGGCGCACGGAAATTACGAACATTGGCTGTGGCCGCTTTTTCCCAAGCAGAATGTCGAAGCTGGATGCCAGACTTGTCACTCGGCTGACATGGTTCTGGTCAGCGGCGACGTGGGATGGACCATCAGCGAGGGCAAAGATTTATTTCGCCAAAAAGGCTGCATGGGCTGCCATCGTTATGAGGGATACGATAAAGAACCCGAGGATCTGAACAGCGTTAGCCAGCAGATCAAGCAACTCGAGCAACAGAAAAAAGACAGCATCAAACAAGCTGCTGATTTGATGAAGCAAGCTGACGCGGCCGAGAGCAATGACGAAGCCAACCGGCTCAACGACAAAGCCATCGCGCTCAAAGTCGCCAACAGCAAGGCAGACGGACCTATTCAGCAACTCGATTTCCAGTCGCACAGCCTGATGCAGGACACCAAGAAGATTGGGCCGAACCTGAAAGATGTGAGGCTCAAACTGAACAAGAATTGGATTCCGGTCTGGCTGAGGAAACCGACGGATTTCCGTCCCACAACAAAGATGCCGAATTTTCGCTTGACCGACCACCAGATCCAGGCGATTTCGGCCTATTTGTGGCAATCGGCATTTACCGATCCGTTGCCAACACAAAAACCCGGAAACGCCGAGCATGGCAAAGAGCTATTTGAAACCCGAGGCTGCCTGGCGTGCCATTCCATCGGCGAAGGCGATCAGATGCAGGGCGGCACCTTCGCCGCGAATCTTACGCGCGAAGGCGAAAAAGCGAATTACGATTACCTAGTGCGTTGGATACACAATGCCCGCCAACGTACCCGTCCGTACTGCCCGTACGAAAAGAAAGATATTGGTCCGGAGGACTACGCCAAGAAGGGATTGCCTTACGTCTTCGACTTGGAGCACAGCCAATGCCCCAACGATGGCCACGAACTGCAAGTGCAGAACATGACGGTGATGCCGAGCCTGCGATTGAGTCCGGAGGACGCGCAGGACATTGCATCCTATCTGATGACGCAAAAGAAGCAGGAGCCGTCGTCCTACGCCGATGCTTCGTTCATGGATGATGCCGCGCTCAAAGATGAAGGCAAGAAGTGGATTCGTCATTACGGCTGTGCGGGTTGCCACGAAATTTCCGGTATGGAAGACGAAGGCCGCATCGGCACCGAACTGACCTTCGAGGGCAGCAAACCGATCGAGCGCCTCGACTTCGCTCTGTTTACCGAAGTGGCCCAGCGCGGCGGCAAGCACGCGGAGCCGATCACGAATCCGGAAGACCTAACGCGGCTTCCCGAGGGCCCGGCAAAAGGTTCCTGGTACGACCACAAAGGTTTCTTCGAGCACAAACTTGCGGAACCCAATATCTATGACCAGGGCAAGATCAAGACCGAGACCGAAGCCCTGCGCATGCCGAATCTGCATCTGAACGCGGAGCAGGTCCGCGCGTTGACGACATTCCTACTGGGCAGCGAAGAGAGTTCCCTGCCCTCCGATTATCAATACCGCCCTGCCGATTCCCGCCGCGACATTCAGGAAGGCTGGTGGGTGGTCAAAAAATACAACTGCATGGGATGTCATCAATTCATTCCCGGACAACAAAGCGTGCTCATGGGAATGAAGAAGTATCAGGATCCGGACTGGAAGGAACAACTCCCGCCGAAACTGCTGACCGAAGGCGCACGCGTCGATCCCGAATGGCTGCGCCGTTTCCTGTCCAATCCTTCGCTCAGCGAAACGGATACGAACCGGAATGGCGTGCGTCCGTACCTGAAAGTGCGCATGCCTACGTTCTCCTTCTCGGACAACGAACTGCGTAAGCTGGTGCGATTCTTCCAGGCCATGTCGCAGCAGCCCATGCCGTACATTCCGGAGCAGGTCCCGGTATTGAGCGCAAAGGAAACCGACATGGCGCGCAGCCTGTTCTCAAGCACGGCCGCGCCCTGCCTGAAGTGCCACGCCACAGGCGATCCAGCGCACGACAAGATCGCCACCGCGCCGAATTTCCTGCTCGCCAAGGAGCGCCTGAAACCAGACTGGGCGGAACGCTGGGTGCTCGATCCGCAGGCCATCAGCCCGGGTACCTCGATGCCCTCGGGATTATTCCGGCGCGAAAACAATCATTGGGTGTTCGCCGGTCCAACTCCGCCTTCATTCCAGGGCTATGACAAGGACCATTCCAAATTGTTGGTCGATTACATTTTCCAGCTAACGGCGGAAGAACAGAGGCGAGTGGCTGCATCCATGGGACGAACCAGAGCCTCGGTGCAGCAACCTGCGAAATCGATGCAGACTGCCATGACGTCACAAGCATCGGCAGGAGGCGGCGGTTCGCGGTAGAATGTTTAGTTTTCGTAGCCGAGTGTTTAGTTTTCGAAGTCCCGCCGTCCCCGGCGGCGGTCGCGTGGGCACGACGTCCGCGCATTCGGGGCAGGTTCAGGTTTTCAAAACGCATTCAACTCTTCACGAAAGGGCGACATTATGAACAAGAAAAGATTGGTAGCAATGTTTGGTTTGCTCTGCCTGGTCGGCCTCTGGCTCCTTATAGGCTGTAGCAAGAAGGAAGAGACAAACGAAGCGCCAGCTTCCGCACCTTCATCCATGGCCCAACCCGCGCCCGCGGCAACTCCCATCGATCCCGCTATGGTAGCCTCGGTCAGCGGCACTGTAAAATTGGACGGCGCAGCTCCCAAGGCCTCAAAAATTGATATGAGCCAGGACCCTGCTTGCAAGGGCACCAACACAGCGGAAACTGTCGTCGCTGACGGCGGAAATCTGGCTAACGTTTTCGTGTATGTAAAGGACGGACTGGGCGACCGCACCTTCGACGTTCCGAAAGATGCCGTTGCCATCGACCAGCAAGGTTGCAAATATCATCCCCACGTGCTGGGAGTGATGACCGGTCAGAACATTGAAATCAAGAACGACGACCAGACCACTCACAACATTCACCCCACACCGCAAGCCAATCGTGAATGGAACGAGTCGCAACCGCCGGCCGCCGCTCCGCTCGAGAAAAGCTTCGCGCGCGAGGAAGTCATGCTGCCGGTAAAGTGCAACCAACACCCGTGGATGCGAATGTACGTCAACGTGGTCAAGAGCCCGTTCTATGCGGTCACCGGACCGGATGGCAAATACGAGATCAAAGGCTTGCCGCCGGGCGATTACACCATTGCATTCGTGCAGGAGAAATTAGGCGAGCAGACCCAAAAGGTCACGCTGGCTGCTAAAGACAGCAAGACAGTTGATCAAGCGTTCAAAGCGCAGTAGTGTGTGCGAATGGAGGACGGGCGTCAAGCCCGTCCTCACTTGGAGTAAGATTCACGTAGGGACAGCCGCTCTCGGATGTCCGAGCCGAGCGAAGCTCGGCAGCTGTTAATCCACCAGGGAGTAAAGCGCTGAAGGCTCTTGCCACACCGTATAATCCCGCGCACCACCGCTTCGCTGTCTTCACTGCGTGCGCGACTTTTGTACTCATCATTGCCGGCGCCCTGGTCACCAGCAACGACGCCGGGCTCTCCATCCCCGACTGGCCCACATCCTTCGGCTCCTTTAGCGTCCCGGTGTTGCATGGAGGAATCAAATACGAGTGGAGCCATCGCGCGATAGCCGGTTCCATCGTGCTGCTAACCATTTCCATCGCCGCATGGACATGGTTAGCCGACCGTCGCCTTTGGATGAAGTGGCTGGGGATCGGCGCCCTGGCCACGGTCATTGCGCAAGCCATCCTCGGCGGGCTCACGGTCCTGTTATTCCAGCCGCCGTGGGTATCTTCCGCCCACGCCGCAGTAGGACAGACATTCTTTTGCATCGCCGTCGCCATCGCCCTGTTTACCGGACGGAGGTGGGTCGAAGAAGTTCCGCAGATTGAATTCGACGCCCGCCGTCCCAGCCTCATGATGCTCACTTTGCTCTCGATCTTCGTGCTCTACGTTCAACTGATACTGGGCGCCATGTTCCGCCATCACGGCATGAGCTGGTGGCCCCACGTCGCGAACGCAGCGGTCGTCGCCCTGGTGCTGACTTGGACGGCGGTGCGCGCGCTCTCGCAATTCTCCAAGATTGAAGCGGTTCGGCGGCCGGCGATTCTTCTAGTATCGCTGCTGATCGCGCAACTTTGCCTCGGCTTCGCCGCGTTTCTCACCCGCGTGTCCTGGGGCCGCGACGCGGTTCAGCCCCAGCTGCCCATGGTCATCTCGACCGTGGCCCACGTCGCGGTTGGAGCGCTTCTTCTGGCAACCGCCGTCATTCTCGCCATACAGGTATGGCGGCAGGTTCCGGTCCCGTTCGAACAGCCGGTACCCGGCCAAACTCGAAGACCGGTAGCTGCATGAAACCCGTTGGACAGCGTCTCATCGTAGAATAACGTGTGGCTTCCAAACTTCCATTTGCTGTGATTGGCTCCGAGAACAACCTCGCGGTTGAGCCCGTTGTTATTTCGGTAGAAGATGTCGTGCATCGGTATGGTGACCGCGCGGCTCTGGACGGTGTGTCCTTCGATGTTCGGCGCGCCGAACTTTTCGGACTGCTGGGGCCGAATGGCAGCGGGAAAACGACGTTGTTTCGCATCCTCTCCACTCTGATGGTTCCGGTCGGAGGGCGCGCTACCATCATGGGATTTGACGTCGCCCGTGATCCTAACGATGTGCGCCGTCAGATTGGCGTGGTCTTCCAGGCCCAAAGCATCGACGTAAAGCTTACGGCGGCGGAGAACCTGTGGCATCAAGGACATTTGTATGGCTTGCATGGGGCGTCGCTGAAAGCGCGCATTGTGGAGATGCTGGGCCGGGTCGGACTGGCCGATCGTGCAAATGAAAAAGCAGAGACTTTTTCCGGAGGAATGCAGCGGCGGCTGGAGTTGGCTAAGGGGTTGCTCCATCACCCCTCGGTGCTCTTGCTGGATGAACCCACCACCGGGCTCGATCCCGGTGCGCGGCGCGATCTGTGGCAGTATCTTGCGATTCTGCGCGACGAAGAAAGAGTGACGGTGATTGTCACCACGCACCTCATGGAAGAGGCCGAGCGCTGTGATCGTCTTGCCATCCTGAACGAAGGAAAAGTCGTGGCGCTGGGCACGCCCAACGATCTCAAGCATGAAATTGGAGGAGACGTAATCCTTCTGGATACGAAGAACCCCGACTCGCTCGCAGAAAGAATCCGTACACGCTTCCACCTGGACGCGCAGGTGCTTCAATCGCAAGTCCGCATCGAACGTGAGAATGGCCATCGCTTCATTACCGATGTGGTCGAAGCCTTTCCCGGCGAGATTGAGGCAATCTCAGTAAGCAAGCCAACTCTGGAAGACGTTTTCATCCACCGCACCGGCCACCGTTTCTGGACGGACGGCGGCGAAGAAGCAGAGAAATAAATCCGCAGCGCCGCCGGCGCAGAAAACGAGTTGACGTGGTCACACAAAGCACAGCTCTACCAGCCCAAGCCGCCCCAGTTTCCAGCGGAGTGATGCTCCCCGCCTTCACGCTCTGGTGGCGGGAGATCGTGCGCTTCTATCGCCAGCGCTCGCGCGTGGTCGGCGTGATTGCTTCGCCGCTGCTATTCTGGCTGGTCATCGGCTCCGGCTTCGGCAAATCGTTCCGCGCGGGCAATGCCCCCGGACAACAGCATTATCTCGATTACTTTTATCCCGGCGCACTCATCATGATCGTGCTATTCACCTCGATTTTCGCCATGATGTCGTTGATCGAAGATCGCAAGGAAGGATTCCTGCTGTCGGTCATGGTCGCGCCCACCCCCCGCTCCGCCATCGTTCTCGGCAAGGTGCTCGGCGGAACAACTTTGTCTGCTATCCAAGGCCTCATCTTCTTAGTCTTCGCACCCTTGGTCGGGGTGCACATGGGGTTCGTTGATTTTCTGCTGGTCATATTCGTGGTTTTCCTGGTTTCCTTTGCACTCACCTCTCTGGGATTCGCGATAGCATGGCCCATGGATTCCACGCAGGCGTTCCATGCCATCATCAATCTTTTTCTGATTCCGCTGTGGCTGCTCTCGGGTGCGCTATTCCCGCTGGCGGGAGCCTCGGGGTGGCTGCGGGTCCTGATGCGACTCAATCCCCTAACCTACGGCGTCGAGGCTCTGCGCGGTCTTCTGTATCCCCAGAGCCCAACCGTATTGCCTCTGCCGGCTTCAATCGCTGCGCTGGCCCTGTTCACGATTTTCATGTTCGGATTGTGCTTTTTCCAGGTAAATCGCCGCACCACCAGGCCGGCCGCGTGATGCAAGTTCCTCCGCAATACGCAATTTTCCCGGCGATCGATGCCAGCTTGAACGGAACCAGCGCCGTCCTGCTGTTGGTTGGGCGCGGGTTTATCAAACGCGGAAACATGGCCGCGCACCGCGCCGTCATGCTCGCCGCGCTGGTTTCATCCAGCGTGTTTCTCGCCTGCTATTTGTATTACCACTGGCACGTTGGCTCGGTGCATTTTCAGGGACAAGGCTGGTCACGGCCGGTGTACTTCAGCATCCTGATTTCTCACACGATTCTGGCGGCGGCGATTGTACCCATGATTATCATCACGCTCAGCCGGGCCTTGCGAGAACGTTTCGACCGCCACCGCGCCATTGCGCGCTGGACGTATCCTTTGTGGATGTACGTGTCAATCACCGGCGTGATTGTATACTTCATGCTTTATCATTTATTCGCAACGTGAGAAAGGTCTACCAAAGAGACACAGAGCCACAGAGAATTGCCGGGTTTCCTCTGTGGCTCTGTGACTTTGTGACTCTGTGGTAAAAAGTTCTTGACATGTCAATAGTGCGGCTAAAGATCGACGTTTCCGGCACGGTGGGCGACGAAGCCTGGCGGGGGATCCAGCAGTTCGATCAGATCCAAAGCGCTGATTTCGGTCCCCAGTTCGGCAGCGGCGGACGTTGCAACCATCCGCTCGACGCGCCCCACAACAAAGGAGAATGGATCGGCGCTGAAATCCGTTTACAGACACCGCTTCTAGCCCAATACGCGGTCTCCCACTACCTGGAGCAGGACCGCGTGCTCGATGCGGATGTTGTGGAGTAATACGGCAACAATCCCGCTATACTTCCCATGCCCATTTCTCCCGACGCTACGCCACAGACTTCGCCTGATGCCAGCACGCGTCCCAAGCCGCGCATGTCCACACGCAACCGGCTGCTGTTTTTCCTGACCGCATGGCTGATCGTCCTGATGCCGTTCCTGTTCTGGTGGAATACCTGGTTCGGACGCCAGCTCTCCGACAAGCAGCTGGCCGAATATCTGCAAGACGAAAAGCATCCCCGGCACATTCAGCACGCCCTGGTGCAGATCGGTGAGCGCATGACCCGGCACGACGCAAGCGCGGCGCGGTGGTACCCGGAGGTTGTCGGTCTGTCCTCAAATCCAGTCGAAGAAGTGCGCAACACCGACGCCTGGGTAATGGGCCAGGACGTGACCAGCAAGGACGCCGCCAGTGCCGGCTTCCATGAGGCGCTGCTGAAAATGCTCGCCGATCCTTCTCTCAGTGTGCGTGGCAACGCCGCGCTTTCGCTAGTCCGTTTCGGAGACGCAAGCGGAAGGCCCCAAATCGTCGAACTGCTCCAGCCCGCTACGGTCACCGCCCCGCAGCCAGGAAAGGTGATCGACACCAGCACGGTCGGCACCGCAATTCACGAAGGCGGAGTGATTGCCAAATTGCAGCAAGGCGCGCAGACCACAGAAATTCGCTCCCCGATCAGTGGCCGTCTAAGATCGCTGCCCGCGGCAATCGGACAAGCCGTGGCGGCCGGAGCACAAATCGCAATCATCGATCCGGGAACGGAACAGGTCTGGGAAGCATTGCGCGCGCTTTACCTCGTCGGCCAGCCGGAGGACCTCGCCGCAGTTTTACCCTATGAACGGGAATTGCCCGACATCCCCGATCATGTCCGTAAACAAGCCACCGAAACAGAACAGGCGATAAGGCAAAGAGAAAATAGAGTTCAGTGACCAGCGATAAACCGGGACAAAAGCAATCCGCCTGAAGAAGTCCCAAGCTAAGAGCCAAAGGCTAACAGCTAATAGCTGCCCTAAATCGGCATCACGCCAACTTCTTTTTCCACCTCAACCGTGTCCACCATCACAATCGCATCCCACGGACAGCCGTCGAGGAAACATCCATCCGGGCCTTTGCTGAGGCACTTCTTGCAACCGATACAGAGGATCGGGTCGACCTGGATCCGACCGAATGGCGGATGATCTTCGTCTGGAACCCAGAACATGCAATCTTCCACCGGGCAATACTCCACGCAGGCCGGAGAACCCGCGCACCCGGTGCAGCACTCGGTAATCACCGCCAACTCCTTAGGTTTTTTCTTTCGAGGAGTCAGCAGGCCCTTGGATCGAGGTTCACATTTAAGCTCGTCGGGCACTAACCCGGCGGGCTTTAAGGAGTCCGCTTCAGCAGGCATGGCAGAGATTATACCGTAACGTTTTCGATTTTCATCCACGCCGAAACTCCGGCCGCTCGGATTTGCTCGATCGGCGTCATCCCGAAGATCCGGCGCACTTCAGCCGGTCGAGGGATCTCGGACGGCGTGTTTGAAACTAGCCATCATCAGAAAGGTCTAAAACCTCCGCCGATTCGGTTTCATTTTGGCCCGCCCTCTCCGATTCTTTCCATCCACCGCAGTCAAAGTCCCACCCGTTTCTGTTATATTGGCCTTCCAGCCCCCAATCTCGTCGTCCGTGCTCGCGTCTCGGCCGGGGCGGAAGGAGCAGCACTCATGGCAGGAAAAAGCATTAACAAAGTTATTCTTATCGGAAATTTGGGCAAGGACCCCGAGGTGAAATACACCCCGGGCGGCATGCCGGTCGCCAAGTTCTCGCTGGCCACCAACGAACGCTTCAAAGATAAAGAGGGCAATTGGCAGGATCGCACCGAGTGGCACAACATTGTTGCGTTTCAACGCCTGGCCGAAATTGTCGGCGAGTATCTGAAAAAAGGCGGCAAATGCTACGTGGAAGGCAGATTGAGCACCAGTTCCTGGGATGACAAGGAAACTGGCCAGAAGAAGTACAAAACAGAAATTATCGCCAATGACCTGGTGCTGCTCAGCGGACGCGGCGAAGGCGCTGGAGACGATTCCGCCGGACGCTCCCGCGGCGCCGCCGCCGGCGGAAACAATTTCGATCAATCCGCCCACGAACCCGAACACGCGCCAGCCGCGACGCCGATCAGCGACGAAGATATTCCGTTCTAGGACTGAGACGCACGCTGGTCTCCGATCAGAGCCGAGAGTCGCCTGGGAATCCAGCCACATGGCGGGCCGCATTTGTGGTTTGCGGCGTCGAGCACATCCTTTAATCGAAGACGGAGATGCAAAATCGACTCGCAGGTGATGACATCGCGGAAGGCGATGTTGGCATCCTTACTGTTATGCAATTTTACCTACGGCAGCTTCCCGAACCGTCTCCTCCTCCCATCAAGGAACCTCCAGACGGCCCCGAAAACCCCGACGTTCCAATGCGCGAACCCGATCCCGACGAGCCTTTTCAAATGTGAGCCAGCGAGAGTGCTGCGTCGTCGTCGAGAGCTGTGGGCATTCATGGCGTCCTTCCCGCTGGGCTACAATAGCTTTGGAGAATTTCCGTGACCTCTCTTGCCAGCAAGACCTGCGTTCCCTGCCGCGGCGGCGTGCCTCCGCTTAAAGGAAAAGAACTGGAATCCCTGCATCAGCAAGTACCGCAATGGAAGGTCGTCAATGAGCACCACATCACCCGCAGCTTCACCTTTCCGGATTTCAAGCAGGCTCTGGATTTTGTGAATCGCGTCGGCGCACTGGCCGAGGCACAAGGACATCATCCCGACATTCTACTGGCCTGGGGCAAAGCCGAAATCACCTTGTGGACTCACAAGATCGATGGCCTGACCGAGAGCGACTTCATTATGGCGGCCAAGATCGATGCCTTGCAGAGCTGACGGCTGAAAACTGAGAGCTTCTATAATCATTTCATGCTCGATGAAAATGAGTTTCGCAAGCGGGCGGACGCCGCCCTTGAATCCCTCAAACAGAGTCTGATCGTGGCCGAAGAGTCGGCCGATATTGAAGTGGAAGACCAGTCCGGAGCTCTGCACATCTCTTTCGACGATGGTTCCCGGTTTGTCATCTCACCGAATGCGCCAGTGCGGCAAATATGGATTTCGGCCTTGGCCACAAGTTTCAAGCTGGACTGGTCAGACGCGAGCCGGAATTTTGTTTTGCAGAAGACCGGAGAAGATTTGAAACCGCTGGTGTCCCGTTTGATTAATCAGCAGTTAGGCGAGGAGACGGTTACGCTAGCCTAGGATCCTGCCGCACGAGGCAATATCTCTAGCGGTCATCCTGAGCGAAATCTAGGCCGCGCAATGAGTGACGCTAGGCGGACTCTTCCAATTTGTACTTCAAGTGCTTGGCGATTAGCAGGCCATGGAAGCGTCCGTTTTCGATAAAGATTTCGTTGGTTCGAGAGCCGGCCACAATCACTCCAGCCACATAAATGCCGGGCACATTGCTTTCCAGGGTTTCGGGATCGCACACCGGACGGCACTGATCGGCTGAAAGCTCGATGCCCATCGAGCGCAGGAAATCGTAATCGGGATGATATCCCGTCAGCGCGAAAACGAAATCGTTCTTCAACCGAACCACGCCCTCAGGCGTGTAAATCACCACGTGATCGGCTGCGATTTCTCCCACCGAACTGCTGAAGTAAGCCTTGATCTCGCCATTCTTGATTCGATTCTCAATGTCGGGCAGGATCCAGTACTTGACGTGATGATGCATCCTCGGCCCACGATACACCAGGGTCACGCGCGCGCCGTGCCGCCACAGATCGAGCGCCGAAATGGCCGCGGAATTCTTGCCCCCGATTACCAGAACATCGTTGTCAAAGTAGGGATGCGGTTCGTGGTAATAGTGAAACACTTTTGGCAAGTCTTCCCCGGGGATGTCCAGCATATTCGCGAGATCGTAGTATCCCGTAGCCACAATAATTTTGCGGGCGTGATAATCGTAGACTCTGCCCAGCCGATCGGTGGTCGCGACCTGAAAATCCTCATCTTCCCCTATTACCGTCTTTACCCACTGGTATTGCGCGATCGGCAAACGATAGTGCTCGGCGACCTTCCGGTAGTATTCGAGCGCCTCGTGGCGCGTGGGTTTTTGGTTGGCGGTGCTGAAAGGGATATCACCAATCTCCAACAGTTCGGGCGTGGTAAAGAAAGTCATGTTGGCCGGATAGTTGAAAATCGAATTCACTACGCAGCCCTTATCAATCGCGATGACCTTGAACCCAGCCCTCTGCGCCTCGATCGCACAGGCAAGACCGGTCGGCCCCGCGCCGATGACGAGCACGTCGACGCGGGTGGCGGGGCGCGGTTCCATCTGGGTACGTGGAAGGGTCTCAGGAATCTGTAGCGGATTTTCGGATATCGGTTTGGTGACCAATGATTGCCCTCGGAAGCAACACAGAGCACGCGCACGAAAGGAAACCGCGGCTCTTTGAAGTTAAAGATTCTAGCATGGGGAAGCGTTCCGTTCCGGCGGGTGTTGTCACACGAGCCAGTGTCCCCGCGCACATCCCCGCGAGGCATCCGCGATATAATTTTCGCTTACTTCCATCCTCTCAAAGCACTAATCAGGAAGGGTAAAATGACAACGTCCGCAGAACCCGCCACTCGCACCCGCATTGAATCCGACAGCATGGGACAGATCGAAGTCCCGGCCAACGTTTACTGGGGGGCGCAGACGCAGCGCTCGCTCTTGCACTTCAACATCGGCCGCGACGTTATGCCGCCGGAACTGATCCACGCGTTTGGCGTTCTCAAGAAGGCATGCGCGCTCGTGAATCAGGACCTCGGCAAACTGCCCGCTGACAAAGCCAAGCTCATCGTCCAGGCCGCCGACGAAGTCATCGCCGGCAAGCTCGACGACCAGTTTCCGCTGCGCATCTGGCAGACGGGCAGCGGCACGCAGACCAACATGAACGTCAACGAAGTCATTTCCAACCGCGCCATTGAGATCGCGGGCGGCCCGAAGGGACGAGAAATGATGGGATCGAAAAAGCCGATCCATCCCAATGACGATGTGAATATGTCGCAGTCGTCGAACGACACCTTCCCGACAGCGATGCACATTGCGGCGGCGGAACGGGTCAAGAACACGCTGATTCCCGCCATCCAGAGCGTTCATGATGCGATCGCCGCCAAGGCGAAAGAATTCAACGATGTGGTCAAGATCGGCCGCACCCATCTGCAGGATGCCGTGCCCTTGACCTTTGGCCAGGAATTCGGCGGCTGGGCCAGTCTGCTGGAGCGGGACATCAAGCGCCTGGAGCAGGTTCTCGGAGGCCTCTACGATCTCGCCATCGGCGGAACCGCAGTGGGCACGGGGTTGAACGCGCATCCTGAATTCGCCGAGAGGGCCGCCAAAAAGATTGCCGAACTCACCGGACTTCCCTTCCGCTCACATCCCAATAAATTCGCCGCGCTTTCGGCGCACGATGAGCTCGTCTTTGCGCAAGGCGCGCTGGAAACGCTGGCCGCATCGCTGATGAAGATCTCAAACGATATCCGCTGGCTGGCTTCGGGTCCGCGTTGCGGTCTTGGTGAATTATCCATTCCGGAAAACGAGCCCGGCTCTTCAATCATGCCGGGCAAAGTGAACCCCACGCAGTGCGAGGCCATGACCATGGTGTGCGTGCAGGTTCATGGCGCGACCGCCGCGGTTGGATTCGCCGGCTCCCAAGGCAACTTCGAACTCAACGTGTTCAAGCCGGTCATCATTTACAACTTCTTGCATTCGGTCACTTTGCTGAGCGACGCCTGCCACGGATACGTCGAATACATGATCAAGGGCATTGAAGTCGATCGCGCGAAAGTCGACTGGTACGTGAAGAACTCACTGATGCTGGTGACAGCGCTGGCGCCGAAGGTAGGGTACGACAAAGCCGCCAAGATCGCCCACACCGCCCACGTCGATAAGACCGGCCTGCTCGAGGCCGCGCTAAAGCTGGGCTATCTCACGGCAGAGGAGTTCCATCGGTTGATGAAGCCGGAGAAGATGACGCGGCCTTAGGCGTGAAGTTGAATGCCGAAGAAAACTGCGGACGACTCAGGATTCAGGACCAAGAACCTCATGCCGTCTTCATGCTGACCTCTTCTTTACCGTGAGCACGTAGCAAAACTTGCGTGCGCAACAGGTCTGTATACACCAAGTATCTACTTGGTGTACACTGTTGATCTACATATTTCCGGGGGGGGCGGTCCATGCTAAAAGCACAAGTGGTCAAGTGGGGCAACAGTCTGGCGGTTCGAATACCGAAGGCTGTAGCCCAAAAAGCTCTCATGGAAGAGGGGGATGCGGTCATGATCAAGGCAGCGAAGAATCGCATCGAACTGCTTCGAACAGAAAGGATTCCAACCCTGAAAGAATTGGTGGCGCAGATCACGCCGGAAAACCGTTATGCGGAAACCGCGTCGGGGCGTGAATGGGATAAGGAAATCATTGAATGGTAGCTCGCTATGTTCCAGAGGCTGGAGACATCGCGTGGCTGGATTTTGATCCACAGGCAGGACGCGAGCAACGCCGACGCCGCCCGGCTCTCGTGTTGACCGATCAAGCCTACAATCGCGCCAGCGGTCTGGTGGTTGTTTGCCCTCTCACCAGCAAGCGAAAGCCGTATCCGTTCGCGCTCCACATTGTTGTGGACGACGTGGAAGGGGCAGTGTTAGTGGACCATCTCAAGAGCATGGACTGGAAGGCACGTAAGGCAGCTTTTCATTCCAAGGCAGATCCCGCGCTACTGAGCAAAGTCCGCGCGTATCTCGGGGTTCTACTGCGTATCCGCTGAGTCGCTCAGTCTGCGACGCGCCGAGTTTCGGGTAACGCCTCCGCAGGCGAGAAACCAAGTCCTGGGACGACGCCTTCCGAGAACAACCACAGCCGTCCGGACTCAGTCGGGATCGTAAACTGCATTGCCATATCCTGCTCGGCGGATGTTCTCCTGCATTTGCTCGAGCCGAGCCTTTTCCTGGGCGAACTGACGCTGCGACGCTTCGTATTGGGCTTTCAAGTTCCGCCCCGTGTCGCACCAATTCTTGTAATAAGGCGTGTAATAAGTCGAGGTCCAGCACGCCTGCGCTTCATCAGCCTGCGCGAACTCTGCACTCCACTCGGCAAACTGGTTCTTGAGACTTGTAATCTGGTTCTGAATGTCTACGATCTTGCCCTTCTGCACTTTGATTTGATTCTTAAATGTGTTGCCTTGCGCCTCAAACTGCTGTACGGTTCGGTCCTCTTCCGGGGCTGCCTTATCCTGGCCCGCTTGCGCAGCTGCATCGTTCGGCGTTGGTTGGGACTTGCCAGAATCGGGCGGATTGTTGCCATCGTTTAAATCGTGGTTCCTGATTACTTTGGTCGGCGGAGCGGATTCCCGCGTTTGCCTGGAGGCACTGGCCGCTGCCGCAACTGCGGATGGCTTAATTGGCTTTTGATTCGTTGTTGGAGAGTTCGTTGGCTGCGACTTAGCTGGTTGTGAGCTGTTTGGTTGGGGATCACTTCCTTGCTGGGTCGTTTGGCCGCAAGCCACAGCGGCCATCAGCAACCATCCGAGTGTTTCCAGGCAACAACGGCGGCGCATCGCGCTTTTATGATATCGCCGCTAAGCCCTGCTGGCCGAGGTTTCGCAGGTAACGCCGGATACTGTACTTCCGGTGCAAGCCAAGCGTCCATGTCTTCGGAACAGGTTAGTCCGCTTCGGCGGTAGACAATTCTGCGAAGGCTTCCGTCGCTGCTTTTGCTTCCCGCTTAGGCGTGGTGGTAATCGTGATGACACTCGCCAACACGAACAGCGCTCCCACCAGCGTGCGCGGACCGACCGCTTCGCCGCCGATGAAGTATCCCAGCGCTACAGCGACCACGGGATTCACGTAGGCATAGGTTCCCACTTTCGTAGGTGATTCATGGTGCAGCAGCCAAACATAGGCAGTGAAGCCCACGATCGATCCCGCGATGATGAGATAAGTCAGCGCGAACCACGCGTTCCAGGAAACCGCCTGCGCGCGAAACCCAACAAATTCACCCGAGAGCGCGGCCAGGATCAATAGCTGAATGCCTCCGGCGGTCATCTGAGCGGCAGCGCTCATGGGTTTTGAAGCGGGAAGCGGAAGCCGGCGAGTGAGGATGGTGGCCACAGACCACGTTAACGCGGCAACCAGGAGAGCGAGCGCACCGGCGCGATTGATGGGAACTTCTCCCCACGAAAACGAATGGAGCGTGAGAACAGCGACGCCGCACAGGCCTGCCAGTAGAGCCACTCCGAGCCGGACGGTAAGCCGCTGTGTGCGCAGAAATATAATTTCCAGCAGCGTGATGAACACCGGAATGGTCGCCAGCACGACTGCCGCGATTCCAGATGGTACTCGCTGTTCGGCCCAGAACAGGCAGCCGTAGTCGACCAGAAAGATTAACGCTCCAAGCAAGGTTGCTCCGGCCCACTCGCGCCGGCTGGGACTCGGCGTCCCCTTCAGCCGCAGCCAGCCGTAGAGCACGACTCCCGATACCAGAAAGCGCATCGCGGCCAAAATGAATGGCGGCACCTCGCGGACGCCGACGCGGATCGCCAGGTACGTCGATCCCCAGACGAAATAAATAATCGCGAATGCGAGAAGAATCTTCCCCGAAGCCGGACGCGCAGTGGTTTCCAATTCGATCTCCCTATCGGCGGCAAAACTGATCCTTCATAGATGGTTCGGCGGCTCATGAAGAACCATGCTTGGATCATAAAAAGTTTTGATTGGAGCGGGCGGCTTTCTTTTATGAGTACACTACCACTGGGTAAGCTACGATTTGGTTTTTCCGAAGCTCAATCCGCTTAGCCCTGCCACTTTTTCGTCGGCGATGCCCTTCGATGCGATCAGTACGTGAAACGTTTCTCCCATGCCGGCGGGAGTGACCAGGTGCTTCAGTTGCAGAGCTACCTTGGCGCGTTCCTGCGGCAGCCGGCATTCTTCGAAGGCGTCGGCGAATTGATTGGCCTCACCGATCCCGAGCAAGAATTGTGACTGTGTAACCAAAGGCTGAACTTGCATTCCCTGTTCTTCAGCTGCGGCGGCGATTGCGGTAAAGTTCACGTGGGCGGTAATGTCCTGCTCTCCCGGCGCTTCGTAAGGATTCGCGCTCACGGAGTGTTGCCGATAGGCAGCGAGCGTGCCTCGATGCCGCCCCGCAAGTTGCTCTTGCCGCGTATAACCGTAATCGATGGCGAGGATGAATCCGCGCTTGACCGCGGCCGCGATCTGGGACATGTAGCGTTGCGCGATCAAGGGAACTTCGATTCGCTCTCCGGCTTCGGGATGCACGCTATAGCGGTCGAGGAATTCCAGTTCCTCGGCAGACGCGGGGCTCCAGCTTTCGAGCAATCGCCCGTCCTTTTCCGAGATGCGCAGTTCACCTGACGGGCTCAGCACTTCAACTGGCAACGCATCGAAGAATTCGTTGGCGAAGACGATGACGGGAACCTCAGGGGCTAAAGAACAAAAACCGTGGGAGGGCACGGCTTCAGCCGTGCCATAAACCGCGTCGTAAGATGGCGGCTTTAGCAGCTGAGGGAGCGAGACCTTGGCTGATCTAAAATGCTTACTCAGGGTCGCTTGCAATCGCTCCCGCAAAGCGGGAGAACTTTCCACTAGCGTGTAATGCGCAGCACTGAAGAACTCAGGAAACTTCTTCTCCGACCAGTCCAGCACGTCTTGGGCAAACAATCCGCGGCCCGGGCCGAACTCCAGGATCTCGATCTTGTCCGGCGATCCCAACCCGCGCCACATCTCTTCGAACTGGCGCGCCACTAATCGCCCGAAGACCGCATGCACATCGCTGGATGTGTAAAAGTCGCCGGCCTTGCCGAACTGCTCGGCATTCCGCGAATAGTAACCCAGTTCAGGATCGTAGAGGCAAAGGTCCATATAACGTGAAAACGGAATCGGCCCGCGCTCACGGATTTCCTGTTGAATTTTCTGGCGCAGAGTCACAGGCCGTCCCGTTGGCGCTCGACCCGGTCTTGCGGCGTGCGGATGAACATTTCGACCAGGTAGTCGTGCAGGCAGTCGTAGAGCTGGCGCTGAAGGCTCCATTCCAATTGAGGATTATCCAAATCGCGCGGATGTAAGTCGAAGTAGTAAGTGTGTACCGGAACCGGCGGGTTCTTAAACTGGATGATCAACTCTACGCCATCACCCTTGGCGCGAGCGGAGAAATCCAGCAAGGGATGCTGGTAGAGACGAAGTTGGGCAAGCACGCGTTCCAGGCGGACGTTTGGAGACATAGGTACCGAAGTCGATTCTAAAGTAATTGTTGCTTGCGTACAGGAAACATGTACAATCGCTTAACGAGGTCAAATTGACAGAGACCACCTATACGAGTTTGCGACAGAGTCTCGCCTCTGTGCTGGACCGCGTGGCTAACGATCGCGAGGTCGTGATCATCCGTCGCCGGGGCGAGAAGACGGTAGCCATGGTTCCAGCCGACGAACTCATGGGATTGATGGAAACCGCTCACCTGCTGCGATCCCCCAAGAACGCCCAACGGTTACTCACGGCCCTGCGGCGGGCCGTGGGGCGGAAGAGCAAGCCGGAGTCCCTCGAAAAGCTGCGCCGGGAGATGGGACTTGGCCCGAACCGCTGAGCGAGAGTCGGTATTTCATACGGAGTTTCGCCAAGACCTGCGTCACTGGATAAACACGGACCGCAAGGTGGCCTTGCGAGTCTTCGAACTAGTCGAAGCCGTGCTCCGGGATCCTTTCACTGGCATTGGTAAACCGGAACCCCTCAAATATGTGTTGGCGGGCTGCTGGTCGCGCAGAATCACCCAGGAACATCGGTTGGTTTACCGGGTGAGCGAAGGCAGAATCGATTTTCTCCAAGCGCGATGTCACTATTGACTCTCACTCCCTCGCCGCTGTTTTTACAACTTGTTACAACTTGCTATCCACTGATTGGTCCTTCCGTCTAAACGCTCGTTTCTTCAAACTAATTCCGGGAGCCGTTTCCCGGAACAACTTCAGACGCGGAGGGTCATTCCATGCTCAAACATTTGGCCGTCAATTTGATTGCAATCGCAGGGCTGTCGTTGGGAAATCCGTTTTGCCGTGCGCAATCCGCGCTTTTAGATTTGCCTCGCGATAGCCAGCACTCGGTGGTCACGCAGCGCGTCGGCATCACGGACATTACCATCAACTATCATCGACCTCTGGTTAAAGGTCGAACTATCTGGGGCAAAGTCGTGCCCTACAATGAAGTCTGGCGCGCGGGGGCCAACGAGAACACAACCATCACCTTTACGGATGCCGTCTCCATCGAGGGGCAACCGCTGGCCAAGGGCGTCTACGGCCTCTTCATGCTTCCCGGCGAGAATCAGTGGACGATCATCTTCTCCAAAACCCACACCGCTTGGGGCAGCTTTACTTACAAGGACGCTGACGACGCACTGAGGGTGACCGTGAAGCCGCAAGCGTCGGATCCTCATGAAGCGCTGACCTACGATTTCGATGACGTGAAGGCGGACTCCGCCGTAGCCACGCTGCGTTGGGAGAAGCTTGCCGTGCCTTTCAAGATCGATGTGAACGTGCATGACATTGTCCAGGCAAGCCTGCATAACCAGCTTCAAGGCCTGCCCCAATACATGTGGGAAGGATGGGACGACGCGGCTACCTATCTGCTCACCGCAAAATACGATCTCGACGAAGCTTTGCAATACGAGGAGATTTCGATCAAAACCGAGCCGCGGTTCGACAATTACTTGACCAAGTCGCAAATCCTCGAAGCCATGGGCCGAAAGGACGAAGCCGAGGCGGCCAAAAACGC
>Ga0182014_10000930_pt1 | contig 39933 bp, 25 predicted proteins | sample 612S2DmetaG_FD_120489 | JGI IMG/M metagenome (GOLD analysis project Ga0182014, IMG submission 120489) | Permafrost microbial communities from Stordalen Mire, Sweden - 612S2D metaG | ecosystem: Environmental > Terrestrial > Soil > Wetlands > Permafrost | place: Sweden: Stordalen | collected... | reverse complement strand
TGGCCCTAACTCCAGTCGCCCTACGGGCTCCTTCCGTCAGGGCCAAAGCGGGAAGAATTAGGCAAATACCAGGTGGGGCCAGATCAGAGCATCAAAAGGGGCCAAATCAAGTTGACAAACGCACCAGTCCCAAAGGAAGGCCGCCATCGACCGCTTGTCAGCATAACCGAGCAGTTTAGAATACATCCATGCGGCAATCCGAGATCAAGCAGTTCACCTCCTGGCTTGGGAAGCGTTCGTACCAGGCGCGCGTGGAGCGTTTCGGGTTGGAGCGGATTTAGAAGATCGCTCGGCGAGAATGGCATGAAGGGCGGCCGGCCGAAGGGCAGCGGCACGAAGCAAAAGAAAGGCGGCAAGTGATGGCGGTCTATAAGCGTGGTGACGTGTGGTGGTTCAAGTTTTCATGGAAAGGCGAACTGATCCGGGAGAGTACGAAGCAAGGAAACAAGCGGGTTGCAGAACAAATCGAGTCTGCCCGAAAGACGCAACTTGCCAAGGGCGAAGTGGGAATCCGGGACAAGAAGCCTGTCCCGGCCCTGGCACGTTTTGCGGAGCATGATTTCCTCCCCTTCGTCCGTTCCACCTCGGCCGCAAAACCTCGAACCGTGGTTTTCTATGAAAACAGCGTTCGGAATCTAATGGGCTATGACAAGCTGGTCGGGCTGAAGATGGACGCCATCACTTCCGAAGTCATCGCGGGGTTCGTGGCGAAACGGCGGGATGCTGGCATGCAGGTTTCTACCATCAATCGGGACCTTGCGACCCTGAGGCGCATGTTCCACCTGGCGCAAGAGTGGGAACGAGTCACGAGCATCTTGCCGAAGGTGCGGATGCTGCCCGGAGAGAATCAACGCGAGCGCGTGCTCACCTCAGACGAGGAATTGCGGTACCTCGACGCGGCGGTAGCCATCGGCGATGGAAGTCTACGCGCATTTGATCGGGCGCTTGAAGGAATCCGGGCCACGGTCCGAGGCGAGCGACCCATCAGGCCCGCGGACCCGTTCTTGCTTCGAGACGTGGTGACAATCCTGCTTGACTGCGGGCTTAGGCCGGAAGAATGTCACCGGCTCAAGTGGGAAAACATCCGAGACGGCGCCGTTGAAATCTTCAAGGGCAAGCGCAAGGCATCGCGGCGGCGCGTGCCGGCGTGCGCACGGTCGTTGGCAGTCCTAGCGATGCGGAAGGCCACCACCGCAAGCGAATGGGTCTTCCCCTCCACGACGAAGAGCGGTCATATCGAGTCTTCAACCTTGAAGAAGCAACACCGGGTCGCGCTGGCGGCGAGCGGTGTCTCTTCGTTCGTGATTTACGACCTTCGGCACACCTGCCTGACGCGCTGGGCAAAGACAATGGACCCGTTCACTCTGATGAAGTTGGCGGGGCACGCTGACTTGAACACCACTATGCATTACGTTCACCTGAATGACGATGACGTTCGGGCGGCGATGGAAAAGGCGGAAGTGGCCAAAGGTGGGCACAAAACCAGGCACAATATCGAAAATGCGGGCAGCGGGCCCCTTGCTGTAAGGCCCGTACTGAATTGATTCAAAAGAAAGTATTTGGAGCTGGCGGAGGGGCTTGAACCCCCGACCCTCTGATTACAAATCAGATGCTCTACCAACTGAGCTACGCCAGCCCGGCGCGGGGCGGACTGCACCCCTGAATCCAGGCTAGACTGCCCACCGGGCTGCCGTCAAGCGCGATTCGGTTTGCGATATGATGCAAACTTGACCCGGAAAATCACCCTCCCCATCACCTTCGCGCTGTTTGTGTTTGGGGCGCAGCCGGCGGACAAATTCGCCCTTACTGTCGACAACATCATGCGCGGACCGGCGCTGGCCGGCTATGAACCCGCGCAGATTCGCTGGTCGCATGACAGCCTGCAAGTCTACTTTCAGTGGAAGCGTGCGGGCGATAAGGAAAGCGAGCCGCTCGATACCTACGTGGCCGGACGCGACGGCGCCGGCCTGCGCAAGTTGACCGAAGACGAGGCCAAACAAGCTCCCCCGCCGAGCGGCGACACCTCGCGCGATAAGAAGCTCACCGTCTTCACCCGCGATGGCGACCTGTTCGTCTACGACAACCGCACTGGCCAGATCCGCCAGGTCACCAAGACCAGCGACGCCGAAACCAATCCGCGATTCTTGCCCGACGGCAAACGAATCGCGTTCACACGCGGCGGCAACCTATATGTGATCTCGCTTGACGACGGCTTCCTCGAGCAAATGACCGACATTCGCCCGGCCGCGGCCACGGGAACGCCGACGCCGGCAGTCGGTGGGCGAGGGGGCGGAGGGCGTGGCGGGCGCGGCGGGGAAACGGCCCCGGTGGCAGCCGGCGGCGCAAGCCAGGCCGCGGCCAGCGCCAGCCAGGAATATCTAAAGAAGGAAGAGAAGGAATTCTTCGAGACCGTGCGCGACCGCGCCACACTCCACGATGAAGAGGAGGCCCGCCGCAAGCAGCACCCTGCGCGCAAGCCCTTCAACATCGAGGCGCGCCAGTCCGTGACCGGCCTCCAGCTTTCGCCCGACGGCAAATACGTCCTGGCGTCCGTCAGCGAGTCCGGCAACGCCAAGAATACGACCATCCCTCAGTGGATTACCGATACTGCCTACGTCGAAGACGAGACCGGCCGCTCCAATGTGGGCGATTCCGCGAACCGCTCACGCCTGGCGATCCTCGACGCAGTCACCGGCGAGGTCAAGTGGGCCGATCACGGCCCAGCAGTTTCGGAAGTCCAGCGCGAGGTCGACCTGCTCCAGCCCGTTTGGTCGGAGGACGGAACCCGCTGCGCTGTCGAAGCCCGCGCCGCGGACAACAAGGACCGCTGGCTGCTGGCGCTCGACCCGGCCACCGGCAAGACCAGCGTGCTCGACCGCGAACACGACGACGCCTGGGTGGCCGGCGGCGGCGGTGGTGGTTTCGGAGCGGCCGCTTTCGGCTGGATGAAGAACGATCGCGAGCTCTGGTTCCGCTCCGAGCGTACCGGCTACGCCCAGCTCTATGCCGTGGCCTACGATGGCGGCGAGCCGCGCGCTCTCACATCCGGGAAGTGGGAAGTGCTGGCGGTGCGGCAGTCCAAAGACAAGTCGCACTTCTATCTCACCGCCAGCAAGGATTCGCCCTACGAAAACCACCTCTACGAAATGAGCGGGGACGGCAGCGAACTGACTCGCCTCACCAAGGCGCCCGGCAAGCACACCACCACTGTTTCGCCCGACGAACATTGGATCGCCGACATCTACTCCTACAGCAACCAGCCGCCCGACCTGTTCGTGCAGGAAAACAAACCGCTGGCCGAACCCAGGCGGCTCACCACTTCGCCCACTCCCGAATTTCTCTCCTATCCCTGGCTCGACGTGCCCATCGTCACCTTCACCGCGCGCGACGGCGTGAAGGTGCCGGCGCGCCTGTTCAAGCCCGCCAGCGCCAAGCGCGGCGGCCCCGGCGTGGTCTTCGTGCACGGCGCCGGCTACCTGCAGAACGTCGACCGCTGGTGGTCCAGCGGCTACTACCGCGAGTACATGTTCGACCACCTCTTAATGGAGCGCGGCTTCACCATCATCGACGTGGATTACCGCGGTTCGGCCGGCTACGGCCGCGACTGGCGCACCGCCGTCTACGAACACATGGGCGGCAAGGACCTGGACGACATCGTGGATGCGGCCAAATACCTGGCCGCGGAGCAGGGCGTCGACCCCCGGAAGATCGGCCTTTTCGGCGGCAGCTACGGGGGCTTCATCACTTTGATGGCCATGTTTACCCAGCCCGACGTATTCGCAGCCGGAGCCGCGCTGCGCCCGGTTTCCGATTGGGCCCTCTACAATCACGGTTACACCGCCAACATCCTCAACACCCCGCAGGCCGATGGCGAAGCCTACCGCCGCTCATCGCCCATCTTCTTTGCCGACGGATTGAAGGGCGCCCTCTTAATCTGCCACGGAATGGTGGACAACAACGTGGAGTTTACCGATACCGTGCGCCTGGTCGAGCGCCTCATCGAACTGCGCAAGGAGAACTGGCAGCTCGCTGTTTACCCGGTGGAAAGCCACGGCTTCATCCAGCCCACCAGTTGGGCGGATGAATACAAGCGCATCCTGGCGCTGTTTGAAAAGAATTTGAAGTAGACGCGTGTTCAGGCCATGCCGCGCAAGCTGACGCTGCTGCCGCTGATCGCGGCAACTTACTTCATCGTGGCCGGCGGTCCGTTCGGCCTGGAAGATATCGTAGCGCGGGCGGGCTACGCGGGGGCGATTCTGATCCTGCTGGTCACGCCCGTGGTGTGGGCCATTCCGAGCGCATTGATGGTGAGCGAGTTGGCCAGCACCATCCCCGAGGAAGGCGGCTACTACGTTTGGGCCACCCGCTCCATGGGCCCGTTCTGGGGTTTTCAAGAGGCTTGGCTGTCGCTCGTGGGAAGCGTCTTCGATATGGCCATCTATCCCACCCTGTTCGTCAGCTACCTGGGCCACTTCGCGCCCGCGGTGACGGCAGGCTGGCGCGGCTTCGCCATCGGCGTGGCGCTGATTGGCGTGGCCGCCGCCTGGAACCTGCTGGGCGCCTCGGCGGTGGGCGACAGTTCGGTGGTAATGGCCATCCTGCTGCTCACGCCCTTTGCCGTGCTCTCGGCCTATGCCGCAATGCATCGCGGCGCCGCGCCCTCACATGCCGCTTTGCCGGTTCACTTCGACCTGCTGGGCGGCATTCTGGTGGCCATGTGGAATTACATGGGCTTCGACAACACATCGACCATCGCCGCGGAGGTCGATCGACCGCGGCGCACCTATCCGCTCGCGATGGCCGGCACGGTAGCGATCATCGCGTTGAGCTATGTCATTCCCATCGGCGCGGTGGCCCTCACCGGGCTTCCGCTGGCCCGATGGTCCACGGGCGGTTGGGCGGATGTGGCGCGGGGCGTGTTCGGCTCCAGCCCGGCCGGCCCTGCCATCGCATTTTCCATTACCGCCGTGGGAATGATGGCGGCGGCGGGTACGCTGCTGGGGCTGACGCTGGCACTCTCGCGGTTGCCGGCCGTGTTGGCGCAGGATGGCTACCTGCCGCGCGTGTTGGCCCGGCGCAACCCATATACCGGCGTGCCGTGGGTCGCGGTGCTGGTTTGCGCCGGCGCCTGGGCCGCTTGTCTGGGGCTGAGCTTCAGCAAGCTGGTGATGCTGGATGTCCTGCTCACTGGCCTGAGCATTCTGCTCGAATTCGCCTCTCTGGTGGCGCTGCGCATCCGTGAGCCGCTGTTGCCGCGTCCTTACAAAGTTCCCGGCGGTTTGGCGGGCGCCATCGGGATCGGGGTCCCGCCGCTGGCGCTGCTCATCCTCACCGGGGTCCGCAACCAGGCCGAAGCGATCGGCCCTTTCAACGCGCTCCAATTGGGGGGTATTCTGATTGGTCTCGGCGTTGTAGCCTATTTCTTGAGAGCGCGGAAACAACAGACATGATTATTGCCGATCTTGCCGAAATTGCCGGCCGCACCTACCCGGCGCGGCGGCGCACACAGAACCTGGTGGGCGGCGCCAGTCCGATCCAGGCCGCCAATTTTTCCATGGGCAACGTCACCCTGGAGCCGGATGGCGGCCAGGTGCCCTGGCACAACCAGCAGCAGGAGGAAATTTACTTCATCGTGGAAGGGACCGGCGAAATGTGCCTGGGCGAAGAGCGCACCGTGGTGCGGACCGGGCAGGCCGTCTACATTCCGCCCCAGGTGTTCCACCAGTTGACCAACATCGGCGCCACTCCGCTACGCATGATCTATTGTTACGGCCCGGCCGGCGACGTGCCACACTGGCGCCAGGAACTGGATGGCACGCTGCCGAAGGCCGGGGTGGAAGCACCGGCACTCCCCGCGGGGGCGCACCCGCAGTGTACCGAAAAACCCAAGCCATGACCACTCACACCATCGGCGTCATCATGAACGGCGTCACCGGACGCATGGGGCTCAACCAGCATCTGCGCCGGTCCATCTACGCCATCATCCAGCAAGGCGGCGTTCGCGTATCCGAAAGCGAAGTCATCATGCCGCAGCCGCTGCTGGTGGGGCGCAGCGCCTCGAAGCTCGATGCGATTTCGAAGGAGTGCGGCGGCCTGGAATGGACCACGAATCTCGATAAGGCGCTGGCTGACGGGGCCTACCAGGTTTACTTCGACGCCCAGACCACCGACCGGCGCGCCGAGGCGGTGCGCGCCGCTATCGCCGCCGGCAAGCACGTCTACTCCGAAAAGCCTATTTCCGGATCGCTCGAAGTCGCGCTAGAGCTCTACCGCCTGGCCAAACGCGCCGGAGTGAAGCACGGCGTGGTGCAGGATAAACTCTGGCTGCCCGGATTCCAAAAGCTGGAGCATCTGAAGCGCCAGGGATTCTTCGGCCGGATTCTTTCCGTGCGCGGCGAATTCGGCTACTGGGTGTTCGAGGGCGAAACCGTGCCGGCGCAGCGGCCTTCCTGGAACTATCGCAAAGAAGATGGCGGCGGCATCATTCTCGACATGCTGTGCCATTGGCGCTACGTATTGGACAACCTCTTTGGCGAAGTCAAAGCGGTTTCCTGCCTTGGTGCCACCCACGTGCCCACACGCTGGGACGAAGCCGGCCATCCGTACTCGGTGACCGCCGACGATTCCGCCTACGCCACCTTCGAGCTGGCCGGCGGCATCGTCGCCCACATCAACTCTTCCTGGGTGGTACGCGTGCGCCGCGACGACCTGGTGACGTTCCAGGTGGACGGATCGAAGGGCACCGCCGTCGCCGGCCTGCGCCACTGCTGGATTCAGCCCTACGGCGCCACGCCCCGCCCCATCTGGAACCCCGATATCGAACAGCCCATCGATTTCTTCCATGGCTGGCAGAAAGTGCCCGAACAGGCCAGCTTCGACAACGCCTTCAAGCACCAGTGGGAATTGTTCCTGCGTCATGTGGCCAAAGACGAGCCCTTCCGCTGGGGCCTGCTGGAAGGCGCCAAAGGCGTCCAGCTTGCGGAACTTGGCCTGGAATCCTGGCGCAAGCGCGCCTGGGTGGATGTGCCGGCGCTGGCGGTGGAATAGGGGAGAGCTGGGATGGGCGCGGGCTTCAAATCGGGTCTGGAACATTGCCGCAACATAGCGGCTTTATATTCCGACATTACTTCTTAACAGTCGTGGCCGGCTTGTCTTCCACGACATCGCCGAACTTGATCGTCGATTTGCCCTCGTAGCGCTTGTAGTCCTGGTACTTCACGACCATGCGGATGCGCTGCGATTCGCCGTTCTTGAAATGCAGGGTATCGTCGGCGCGGGTATATGTGGGGAACCAGTATTTGCCGTCGACCTGCTCACGGTAAGTTTCGAATTTGGGGAACTGGTTGTCGCTGCTCTTCCTGATGACGCCCACGCCCTTGCCGTAGGTCTTGACGATCTGCAGGTCGCGGTCGTCCACCCAGACTTCGCCCTCGAAGTAGCGCTTGCCCTGCACCATTTTCCTGGGCTTCACGGAAAAAGTGTAGCAGCCGATTTCATCGACTTTTTCGCGGCCCAGGTATTTGACGTCGTAGTCCGGAATTTCCGCGGTGGTCAGCACGAACGGCTGCACGTTGCGCAGGTCCTGCTCATCTTCCGGGGTGAGGATGATATTTTGCAGGTTTTGCACCGGCGCGTACACCACCTTTTCGATGCGCTTGCCCTCAAGGCTGAAAAGGATATCTTCCACCAGTTCCCACTGGCCGCCGGTGGGATTGCCGCCGGGGTCGAGCTCCTGCAGTTTCACGCTTTGGCGATAGGTATAGTTGTTGCGCGCCTGGGCGAATTCGGCTTCCTTGGCGGCAAATTTGCGGATGATCTCGTCGGGGTTCACGTCATCGGCGGCCGCCAAAGGCAGGCACATGGCCGCCACGCCAGCGAAAGCAAGGATAAAGCGCATACTGTCCCTCAACAACCATATTATGACGGACTCGGCATCATGATGAACTCATCGGCCCAGCAGTTTCTTGGCGATGGTGGCCAGTTGGATGTTGCTGGTTCCTTCGTAGATGCGGCCGATCTTGGCGTCCCGGTACAGCTTTTCGACCGGATAGTCTCTGGTGACGCCTACGCCGCCGAGCACTTCGACCGCTCCCGAAGCAACCCGCTCGGCGATTTCGGAGCTGAAGTATTTGGCCATGGCGGCCTCGCTGAGGAAGGGAAAGCCGGCGTCGCGCAAGCGGGCCGCATTGTAGACCAGCAGGCGCGCGGCTTCCACCTCGACGGCCATTTTGGCCAGCTCGAACTGGACGGCTTGAAATTCGGCGATCGGCTTGCCGAATTGCTTGCGCTGCCGGGCATAAGCCGTAGCGTATTCCAGAGCGCCCCGCGCCAGGCCGATCATCTGGGCGCCGATGGCGATACGCCCCTGGTTGAGGGTTTCCATGGCGATTTTGTAACCCTGGCCTACTTCGCCGAGCAGGTTTTCGCGCGGCACGACGCATCCATCCAAAACCAGCTCGCAGGTGGAGGAAGCGCGCAACCCCAGCTTGTCTTCCTTCTTGCCCACGCGAAAGCCGGGGAAACCGCGCTCCACCAAAAAAGCGGTGATGCCTTTGTAGCCGGCCTCGGGGCGGGCGTTGGCAAAGAGCACAAACAGGCCCGCCTCGGCGGCGTTGGTGATCCAGAGCTTGCCGCCGGTGAGAACGAAAGTATCGCCGCGATCTTCGGCGCGGGTAGCCATGGCGAACGCGTCCGAGCCGGAGCCGGCTTCCGAAAGCGCGTAAGAGGCCACCGTATCGGACGCCAGGCGGGGCAGGTACCTGGCCTTTTGCGCGGGCGAGGCCCACCCGAGAAGAGCGTTATTGCAGATGGTATTCTGCACGTCGACGATGACGCCGGCGGAGGGATCGACCGCGGACAATTCCTCCACGGCGAGGATGGCCTGGAAGAAGGTCCCGCCCTGGCCGCCGAATTCCTCCGGGATCTCGATACCCATCAATCCCAGGGCGAAGAATTGAGCGATCAGATCCTTGCGGAAGATCCCCGCTTCGTCCATCTGGCGGACGTGCGGGAGCACTTGTTCGCGGGCGAACCGGCGCACGCTCGCCTGGAATAGCTTTTCGTCTTCGGTGAGCGCGGTGAGCGGGCGCGGCGCTTGGGTGGAGAAGTTACTGGGCGACATGTTCTTCGCGCGCGGCGCTGAGCGGGCGCCAGTCCCGTCCCTGCGATTCCGCCACGCCGCGGTGCGTGACGTAGCCGTTATAGGTATTGACGCCATAGCGAATCGCGGGGTGGCGCTCACAGGCGGCTTCAAGGCCCTGGCTGGCCAGCTCCAGCAGATAGGGGAAGGTGGCGTTGGTGAGGGCGAAGGTGGAGGTGCGAGGCACGGCGGCGGGCATATTGGAGACGCAATAGTGCAGCACGCCATCGACGAAATAGACGGGCTCGGTGTGGGTGGTGGCGTGAGAGGTTTCAAAGCAACCGCCCTGATCGATAGCCACATCCACCACGACGGCGCCCCGCTTCATGGCGCCGATCGTTTCGCGCCGCACCAGCTTGGGAGCGGAGGCGCCGGGAATCAGGACGGCGCCCACTACTAGGTCGGCGGTCTTGAGGTTCTCCCCAATTGTCCAGGTATTGGAAGCAAGGGTAACCACCTGGCCGTTGAAGATGTCGTCGAGCTCGCGCAGGCGGTTGAGGTTGCGGTCGATTAGGGTGACGTGGGCGCCGAGGCCGAGAGCCATTTTGGCGGCGTTGGTGCCCACAACACCGCCGCCCAGAATCACCACGTTGGCGGGCGCCACACCGGGAACCCCGCCGAGCAGAATGCCTCTTCCGCCGTTGGGCCGTTCCAGGTACTGCGCGCCCACCTGGACCGACATGCGGCCGGCCACTTCGCTCATGGGCGTGAGCAGCGGCAGGGATCCGTCGGTTTCGCGGATGGTCTCATAGGCTACCCCGTTGACCTTGGCTGCCAGCAGGCGGTCGGTTAGCTCCGGCAACGGGGCCAGGTGCAGGTACGTGAACAGAATCAAACCGGGACGGAAGAACCCGTATTCGGCTGGCTGAGGCTCCTTGACCTTGATCACCAGGTCGGCCTTTCGCCAAACTTCGTCCGGGCCGGAAGCAATGTGCGCGCCGGCCTGAAGGTATTCATGGTCGGTCAGGGAGCTTTCCTCGCCAGCATGAGTTTCCACCAGCACCTCATGCCCCGCTTCCCGCAGCGCGACGACTACGGATGGTACCAGGCCGACCCGGCTCTCGTGATCCTTGATTTCTCTTGGTACGCCGACGATCATCCGAACCTCCGGCCACAAGATTACCACCGGGAGGCAGGAGGCAGGAGGCAGGAGGGTTGAATGATTGCCGCCGGGACCCTCATCGTGGGATCATTTTCACGACGGGAGGCCCGTCCCAAGCGCGGGAGGGCGACTACAAGCGGAGTGCTAACAGACATTCAATATCGAATTCTAAAAAGGATCTCCCCCGGAGGCCCGGACAGCAGCGGCGGTTGCGTTTACCAGGGCAAGTCGAAGCTCGCGATTCTAATGGGGGCTGAGTTCTTCGCCAAGATTGCAGGGAAAGTTGTCATCGACTTCGGCTGTGGCGAAGGAACTGAGGCCGTAGAGATGGCTGGAAGAGGGGCGAGGCGGGTGATCGGTATCGATATCCGTGACGACGTTCTCGAAGCGGCGAGACAGAAGGCCGTCCGTGCGGGTGTGCAAGACGGTTGTGTGTTTGTATTTTCGACGAAGGAGCTTGCCGATATCGTCGTTTCCGTGGACGCCTTTGAGCATTTCGCCGACCCCGCGGAAATCTTGCGTATCATGAGCACGCTTCTGCAGCCGGCAGGCGAGGTGATTCTCAGCTTCGGCCCAACCTGGTATCACCCATTGGGCGGTCATCTATTTTCCGTTTTTCCCTGGGCTCATATACTACTTGGCGAAAAAGCCCTCATCCGTTGGCGATCCACTTTTAAGACGGATGGGGCAACACGTTTTAGCGAAGTGGCCGGAGGCCTGAACCAAATGACGATAGCGAAGTTCGAGGAGTTGATCGCGGGCAGCCCCCTTAAGGTCGCCAGCCTCGAGCTGGTACCCATAAAGAAGCTCCGGCGTTTTCACAACCGTTTCACGCGTGAGTTTACGACAGCTATTGTGCGCTGCCGTCTGGTCAAAGGAACATGATGGTTACGGTCGCATTCGCGGTGCGCAATGGAGCACCCTCGGCGCCCGCCTGACCCGGGCGTAGCGTCGAACGCACAAGGTTTTAGGCCGGATTGCCCTCCAAGGCACGCTTAGCTGCCCCCAGTTCGCTCTCGATTGCCAGGGAGTTCGCGGCGGTAATGGCTACCAGCACGTCCACGTGAGGATCGTAAGCGTTATTGCAAAACAACACACCCACGGTGAATGCTACCGTGGTCAGAACTAAACATAACGACTGCGACAGGCTCTCGGCCATGGACGGCTCCCGCTTGCATACTTTATAGGCGCGGTAATTCAAGACAAAGCACAGCCCCAGGCTCCAAACATAGAAAATCAGTGCGGGGATACCGTTTTCGGCCGAGATTTCCAGGTAGGTATTGTGCGCGCCCTGCCATCCCGATTTGACCCCGAGGTTGGCCCGAACCATATCTTCCACCGCGTCGGCGAACATCAGCGCACCCACTCCCAACAGCGGGTGGTGCAGGGTTAGATCGATGGCTCGTTCTTGCAACTGGGTTCGTGCCGCTTGCGAATCCAGGGCGCCCGTCAAGCCATGCTCGACGCGGGCTGAGGAGGGATCGGACACGATCAGAGTCAGCCGGTGCAAGGTTTCCTGCGGGATGAACGGCGTGACCAGCAGGAACATCAGTGGCGTCATCACCAGCATGACCGTGCGCGCGCCTCGCGCCGACAGCAGGAACGCGACTACTCCCATGACAACCAGGGTGATGAAGTTGGCCCGCGATCCGGTCTTGAGGACGTAATAGATGCAGACCGGAAGCGTGGCGAACCACAGCAGTTTACCTCTCGCGGACCGGGCTAAAACCAGCAACGTCAAGCTCGCCATCGCGTACACCAGCGAAAACGCCAGGTCGTTGGGATTGGAAAGCGAAGTCTCCGCCAGAAAAAAACGGCCCTCCTCGAACTTGCCGAATACCGCACAGAGCACCAGCAGCAACAGGCCGCCGGCGGCGATCCATTTCATCAGGTATCGGACCCGTCTGGTGGTGCACGCAATGGCTACCACATAGAACGGCAGCACGTGGAAGCGGAAGCCGTACTGGAGAATGAACGGCACACTGCGCCCCGGGTAGGTGCCAGCCGCCGCTGCGAGGCACATCATCACCAGCGTCGCCATCCAGGGTTTCGCCAATGGCGACTTCCAGAACTCTCCGATCCGGCCAGTGAGCGGCAGCGCAATCGTCAAGAGCACGCCGTCAATTACGACCACCGGGACGTGGATGTGGCCATAAATGATCAGGATCTCAGCGATCGGAACCACGTACATCAATACATAGGCGCCCAGCAGCAGGGTGACCGCACCGATATCCGCCGGCAGCGGAGACGGCTGAAGCGCAGGCAGGCCGTAAGACGGGGGCCGGGCTTGTGACGGCACACTCCAGCCTCTGGCGCCGGTACCCTTGCCTGGAACCGCCACGGATGGCGGTAGAGGAACGCGCGGAGTCACCACTCCAGAATGACACAGGATACCCGGCCGCCAAGTCGATAACTTCGGTAGTACGAGACGAGTCGGCAATCCTCGAGCCCGGCTCGGGCTGGAAACGGGCCGCGTTGCTATCTCGCACGCGCCAGATAGCCCTCATAGATTTGTTCCAGACGGCGCGCCGACGCCTGCAGGGAAAAGTCGCGGCCCATGCGCGCGGTTGCGGCCGCGGCCAGTTTCGCGCGGGCACCCGGGTCGTCGATCAAGGCGCCGAGCTGCGCGCTCAAATCGTCCAGGTCGCCCGGCTTGACCAGCAAGCCTTCCACGCCATGCTCGATCAATTCCGGGCATCCGCCCACGCGGCTCGCAATCACCGCGCAGCCGGACGCCATGGCCTCCATCACGGCGTTGGGCAGGCCCTCGCTCAAGGAGGGGTGAACGAAAATGTCGATGCTCCGGAGTGTCGGCGCGACATCCGGGGTCGAGGGCAGGAAGCGGCACACTTCCGACAGCGAGAGGCTCTGGGCGAGCGAGCGCAGCCTGGCCTCTTCCGGTCCGCTGCCGACGATCAGCAGCCGCATTCGGGCGGACCGCCCGCGCACGCGGGCGAAGGCCTCCAGCAACTGGCCCAGGTTTTTCTCCGGACGCAGCACGCACACCACTCCCACCACCAGGTCCGCGTCCGCCAATTCCGGCACGCGCTGGCGCGGAAGGGCAGGGAAATCGGCGGGATCGAGCCCGTTGTGGCAAACCTGAATGCGCGATGCCGGATAGTAATAGCGCTTCAAGCATGCCGCGGCAGCCTCGCTATTGGCCACTACTCCATGGGCCATCCAATGGGCCGCAAGCGTCAGGTAGCGATACTTCAGCGGCACGGAGTCCATGAGGAAGCGCTGGCTCGAAAGCGCGACCACTCCGGACATGGTGCGCGCCACCGCCACGCCCAGCGGCGCCACGGAGTAGTCGAAGGCATGCACAATGGCGATGTTGTGCTCGCGGATATAGGCCCGCAGCTTTCGCCACGCCGGCATGACGCCGCGCCCCAGATAGGAGCGCAGGGGCAGATCGGTAACGGGAATCCCCGCGGCCTCGAGTTCGGCTACGCGGAATCCACCTTTCACCGTGGCCACGTGCGCGGCGAATCGGCCACGGTCGAGGGTGCGCGCCATCGCCGCCATTTGCCGCTCGCTGCCCCCGTGCCCGAGCAAATGGATGAGGTACAGTACTGGAACAGGCCGGCTCATACGGGCAGGGCGAGCGCCAGGTCCTCGATTTCCGAAGGGCCGCCGAAGCGCTCCACCAGGCGAAATCCCTCCGCCGTCTTTTCGAAAACCGATGCCCGATGTTCGGGCGGCTGTTCCCGTACGGTGCGCCCCACGATCCAGAGGCCGCCGGCGTAGAGGCTCCGCCAGACGCTGCGCGCACCCTCCTGGAGCCGGGCTTCGTCGAAGTATGAGCGGTTCAGAATGTTCATGGTACGCACCAGGTCGACCGGCGCGGGCGCCGCTGTGAAAACGGAGTGGGTGCGGATGGCAAAGGATTCCGGCGACGCGCTCGCCAATGCGAGAGCCTCCGGATGCACCAGCGGAAGCCTGACCAGCCGCATCGATCCCATCCGTTTTTCGTCCGCACCATCGGGCAGGGTCAGGAGGCCCGGTTGGTTGTCCGGTCTGACGCCCAGTTCGCGCCAGATCCGCTCCAGCCTGCGCCGCGCCCGTTCTCCGAGGATCCGGTTGACGGCCAGCAGGCGGGGCTCGGGCGGCTCCATGCGGATGACAAAGGGTGGGCGGATGTATTGCAGCAGACCGCCGCCGGTTTCGAGCACATAAGTTCCATCGCCCGGCACCTCTAGCGCCAACAGGTGCAGGTTCAAATCCGAAGCAGTGAGCCTCAATCGGGGAAATCCGACCGCCAGGCGTTGGTGCCACTCGAGCGACGTGACGCAGGCCGAAGCCGCCCAATCCTCGACCTGGACCGCGGCTTGCCCGCCGAGCCGCCGCTCCAAAATCGGCTGCGCCCACTCATCCAGATTGGCGAACCGGTTGCGCGCGGTAGTGCGATATACGCCGCTGGTCAGCCGCATCTCTTGCATGATGCGCTCAAAGACCACGATTTCCGCCGGTTTGGGCGGAAGCGAGGTTTCGAGCAGGGTATACGCGAAGCGGTTCCGGCGAAGCCAGCCCAAAGGCCCGCGGGCCTGGCTGGGGTAGCAAGCGGCCTCAAGAATTCCGAGTTTCAACATGGCAAGGGGAGGAATTTCCAGCGGGCGGATCGGGCATCCGCTCCACGAACTCATTTAAAAAACCATTCTTCATGGCAGTGGCGAAGCGGCAGCCTGTCGCCGCGATAGCTTCTCCTGAAGGTAGCTCCACAATTGAGAGCGGTGCTCCGGTTCCAAAACAAACCATAGAGCCAGCAGCCCATACAGGCAGGAGTACAGGATTCCGATGGCGATCAGCGGCGGCCATTGCGGCTGAGGGGGCAGGAGCTTGCGCGCCGCCAGCAAACCTGCCAGCGAAATTCCCAGCAGTGCCAGCGGACGGCCGAACACCTCCGCCAGAAAGACGAATTGTTTCATATTCAGCTCCCGGCACACCAGGCGGCTCAACAGCAGGCAGCGCGTCAGAATCATGCCGCTCGCGACCACTACCGCCGTGCCGGGCAACCCCCATCGCGGCAGCACCAGCACCACCGACCCAGTCACCAGTAACGCTTCCACCAGCAGCGCAACCGAGTATACGGTATAGCGTGCCATGCCCATCAGCACCGCGGCAGAAATAAACTGACCCATCCAGCAGGTGTAGCCCACCAGCAGCAGCGGCATCAGCACGGCCACCTGGTCGCCGAACTCACGGTTCACCAAAACCCGGCACACCGCGCCGCCAAATACGAACAGATAGCCGGCCGGCAAGCACCATAGGGCCAGGCAATAGCGGTTCGTCGTGCGCGTCAAATGGGCGATGTTTTCCCGCTCGCCCCTGGCGTGCAAGTGGGTCACTTTGGGCGCCGTCACCAGGGCCACGCGGCTGATCGCGTCGGCGGCGTAATCGAGCAGCCGCTGCGTCTGGGAAAAATAGGTTACCGAGCGAGTGGATTGATAGCGGCTGATCAGGCCGGGCAGCATTCCCTGCTGGAACCTGGCACCGATCATGCCGCCGACCATTTGTTTCGCGTAGGAGAAAATCTGGCGCGCGGCCCCCAGATGGATGTTTCGAGGCGATAGGCGCAGCTCAGGGAAGATGCGCCGGCAATACACATAGGTCGCAATATAGCAGCAGACCTGACCCAGCAGCAGGGCAATTCCCATCTGCTTCAGGCCATATCCATGCATCACCAGAATCACGCTGAGCGGGCCTCGCACGAGGGGAGCCAGCATGGCGGCGCGATTGCTCAGGTCGAACCGCTGGAATCCTTCGAGCGCCGCCGCAAACACGTTGAACACTAAGCCGGCCGCCCAACTGGCGCCCACCACCCGCAAGAGGAAGGGGAAAGCCGTATCTCCCACATGCAGAATTCCGGCGATGCGCTCGGCTCCAATCCATCCGCACAGCAGGACCAATCCCCCGGCCAAGACCGAATAGGCCACGGCCGTGTTCAGGATCTGGTTGATCTCCCCAGTCCGGCCCAACGCGCGGAATTCCGCGGTGAGTTTAACCGTGGCCGGGCGAAAACCCAGGTCGATCATCCAAAACGATTCGACCAGCGACGCCGCTACGGTCCAAACCCCAAACCGCGTCGTTCCCAGCCGGCGAATCAGGTAGGGCATCACCACCAGGCTGGAAAACAACAGGGCGGCGAATCCCAACCAGCTCCAAATGATGTTCAGGAAATAAGCCCAACGGCCGTGCGGGTCTGAAACGGGCACTCCCCGTATTATGGCAGGCGCCGGGATCGTGCACCAGATTGCGGGCGCCTGGTACTAGGGTTTCGGATTCGAACGTTATTTGTGAACGCGGACGATCAAGGGGACCGACTTCATCAATAGCGATCCGGACACGCCCTCACAGTTCAGGCACTCGTCGCCGCGGCTGCGGAACCACAGCATCACTTCATAGCGGTCAATTGAGTTCACCGCATCGCTATCCGTCTCCCAATAATCCTTGTAGTTGGGCTGCAGCAGTCGATAGTGAAGCCTGGTAGGCCCGAACCGCGAGGCCACGTCGCGCAGGGCGCGGGCCGGAACTCGCGCAGCCGCCTTGAACAGCGCCGAACGGCGTACCGGAATGCTGGCTTTGATGAGCTTCCCCTTCAGGTCGAAGTCGGAATACGGCCGCACGTCGTATCCTTGGGCCGCCCAGTCGGTATTGTCCCAGGCAGGGTACAGGAAGAGCACGGCGTTTTTCTTGGCCACGCGCCGGATATCCAGCAGAGCCTGCTCGGGATTCGGCACGTGCTCCAAGACCCAAATGGACCACACCCCGTCAAACGAGTTGTCCGGAAACGGCATGGCGGTCGCCGAACCCAGCACGAACCTCTTATGGTAGAAGCGGCTCACGGTCGAGGAGATATCGAGGCCCGCATAATTCCCCACCACATCCTGAAGGTAACCGCGGCCCGAGCCGACGTCCAGGACCGCCCCGTTGCGCAACCCGTATGCGGCGGCAAACCGTGCAACCTGTTCCGTGATGTGCTGCCCGTCCGCCTGCTCGGCCGCGATCCGGATGTACTTGGTCTCGAATTCCGAGGTAGGTTGTTCCTCGGCCGGGGCGGCCTTCTTGTACGCCTCGGCATAATAAGCGCGGGTCTTTTCAAGCTCCTCGGCGCTTTGGGGTCTGCCGACACTGTAGGGGAACTGCGTCGCGGCGATCAGTACAACCGCGGCGCCAAGCGCAATCGCGCAACCGGCCACCCAGCGGCGCACCTTCGTTCGGGCTAGCGAACCCATTACTTCCTCCTCGCCGGCTCGTGGCCGGAGATTTCAGATTAAGGCCTGCCGCTCCCGAAACTCAAGCGGACAGCTCCCTGGTTGACGGCTCTGTTTCTTAGTAATACGGCAAGGCCGCCAGCACGGAACGCCGCAGGGCGTCCTCGCCACCGAGCGAGCGCGCGTACTCCAGCGCTCGACTGCCGTAGCGGCTTAGCAACGCGTCGTCGTTCCAGGCACGCTCTATGGCTTCGCGCAAGACCAGCGGGTCGCCCGGTGGAACCAGGATGGCCTCTTGGTCGGTCAATACGTCGCTCACCCCGAGGCTGTGCGAAACGATCACGCATTTGCCCAAAGCCATCGCCTGCAAGTACACTCCGATCCCGGCCTGTGTGGTGGAGTCCCGCACGATCGGAATCACCACCAGCCGCGCCGCCGCCATGGTCTCGACAAAAAACGCGGGTGATCGATCGTTGGTGCTGACCTCGACGTTCGGCGGAACTTTCAGACCGGCCATCGAAGATCCGTGCGGCAGCATCTCCGCTTCCGGCGACGTCACCACCTTCACCGGATATCCCAGCGGCGCGACCGCGGCGAACAGGGTGGCGAAATCCCGCCGCGAGCGCCCGCCGCAAAAGATGTAGCCTCGATCGCTGGGCGTAGCCTTCTCGATCAACTCGATGCCATTGATTTTGAACGGGATGTAATAAAACCGCGAGGCTGGGATCCCGAACTGGCGCTGGAACACCGAGCTGTCTTTGAAATACACCAGCATGCGATCGATGCGGCGCAGGCTCCAACTGGCCAGCTTGAGCCGCCAGCCGCGCGGATCGCCGACGAAGAAATCGAGCGTGGTGATGCGGCACCGGCGAAACGGAATCAACGTGAGAGCTGCCGCAAACCAGATCGCATCCGGCAGAGAAAAGTGAATGACGAGGTGGTCGCTCGCTAGCGCCGCCAAGAGCAGCCGAAGACGGCGCTTCCAGAGCGAGGGATACCGGCTGGCCGAAAAACTGTGAACCACGGTTCCCGCAGGGGCGACGCGCTCCAGGCCGTGGATATCGGTCGTGATCCGCAAGGCTGAGTTCTCATCATACCCTGGCACTCGGAGCGCCGACATCGATAAGAGCTGTCGATGCAGAAGACGAGCAAGCCAGAATGTGCACGGCGCGCCCGGCTCCGGCATTCTGACTTCTGGCTTCTGGCTTCCTCGGCTCCTGACTTCAACCTTACCTGGCCCCGGCGAAGGACATCTCCTGCGGGTCGTGGCGGTGTTTGAAGTAATGCTTGACGTCGGGCCAGAATTCTTTCAACACGTTGGAAAACGTGTCGGTGGCCACGGCAATCAGCCACTTTTGCAGGTTGTCGTTCCAATCGCGCGTGTCGGGGTAGTAGGCGTTGGAAATGGCGGTGGCCATGGCGTTGCCTCCCCATTCCGGAAGATTGAAGACCCGTTCCCCTTTGTCGTTCTTGCAAATCACGATCTGCTCGATGGCATAGACCAGGCGGCCTTTCTTGCTGCCCTCGGCTTTGCGGAAATAGCGCGGATCCTCGTGCAGGAAGGCTGGCCAGAGGCCCTCGGTCATCATGTTGCCGATCATCTGGTCGCCGTAGGAGGTGCCGAGGCGTTTGGCGTAGCCTTCCGCTCCCTGGCCGAAAGACGGATTCTGATTCTCCAGTTGGTAGAGCACGGCGAACAGCCCGGAGGTGGGGTAGACCGGGTAATCGAAAGAATCTTTGGCGGCGATGGTCATCTTCTGGCCGGGGGTCAAATGCTGAAAGGGGATCGAGTTTTCGGTGGTCCGATTGTTGGGAAGAACGCCGAAAATGCGTTTGTCTTCCTTGGGAGGCTCAACTGGCTGCGCGGGGTCCGGTGAAAGCGAGTCCGCGGGAGGCGCTGGATCGGGCGCGTCGGCCTTCACCAGAGCGGTTGGCGCCGGAGCCGATGGTGCAGTGGGAACTTCCTGTGCGAACGCCCACAAAACAAAGCACACCGACAGCGTTAAAAGTGCGACAGCCCGCGACATTCTTATACTAAATAAGATGGTTCGAAGCGGCATGCGGTTACCATTTATTTCCGGTAGTGGACAGGAGCCGTCCGGTTTTGGTAAACTGGGCACTGTTCTTTTTGACAATCGCTCAGTGGGAGGTTCGTTTTTTTTTCGAACCGCTTGCACCAATGAGGAAGAATGGCACGCACACCAGGTAAACAGTATCAATCCGCACGGAGCAAGGTGGAAGCCCGCGAGTACCCGCTCGAAGAGGCGGTTCCGCTGATCCAGAAAATCAAGTACGCCAAGTTCGACGAGACGGTGGAGATCCACATGTCTCTGGGCGTCGACCCCAAACACGCCGACCAAATGGTGCGCGGCACCGTGGTGATGCCGAACGGGCTTGGCAAGTCCAAGAAAGTGCTGGTGATTGCCAGCGGCGACAAGCAGCGCGAGGCGCAGGAAGCGGGCGCCGACTTCGTGGGCGGCGACGACATGGTCAACAAGATCCAGTCCGAAGGCTGGACGGCTTTTGACGCCGTCATCGCCACGCCGGATATGATGCGCTCGGTGGGCAAACTCGGCAAGGTGCTCGGCCCGCGCGGTCTGATGCCCAACCCCAAGACCGGCACGGTCACGGTCGACGTGGTCAAGGCGCTGAAAGAGATCAAGGCCGGCAAGGTGGAGTTTCGCGTCGATAAGACCGGCATCGTCCATGCACCGGTGGGCAAGCTGAGCTTTGAGGCGGGCAAGTTGATCGAGAACGCCGCCAGCCTGATCACTGCGGTCATCAAAGCCAAGCCCGCGGTAGCCAAGGGCAAGTACGTCAAGAGAGCCACCATCTGTTCCACCATGGGCCCGGGCGTAGCCGTTGACACGACGCCCTACAGCGTCAAGGCGGCGGTCTAGAGCCGCGCAGGTGCTTTCATGAAAAACAAGGACGACAAGAAGAAAGATATCGACGCGCTGCGCCAGGACCTGGAGAAATCGAAGAACCTGTTCGTGACCGGTTACGAGAAGCTGCGCGTCGGCCAGGATTTCGAGCTTCGCAAGGTGGTGCGCGGCGCCAAAGGCAAATACCGGGTGGTGAAGAACAGCCTCGCCGAGGTTGCCTCGGAAGGCACGCCTGCCGGCCAGGTGCTCAAGAATCTTCGCGGCATGACGTCGGTGGCCTACACCTTCGACGATCCGGTGGCGCTGGCCAAGGCGCTGACCACCTATGCCAAAACCAATCCCAGCTTTACGTTCAAGGCAGGCGTGGTGGAAGGCCGGGTGATCGACGTCAAGGCGATTCAGGATCTGGCCAGCATGCCGCCCCGGGAAGAAATTCTGGCCAAGCTGCTCTACCTGATCAACGCTCCGGCCCAGCGCCTGGTGACGGCGATAGGCGCGGTGGGCCGTAACCTGGCGGTGGTGGTGGACCAGGGAGTGAAGGAAAACAAGTTTCAGGCATAGATTTTGCAGGCATGGACTTCGAGTTTGGTTCCGACGCAGGCAGGCTGGCGCCTGCCAGAGCGCGATTTTTTCTTTTTTGAAGGAGTTTAACTAGGAAATGGCGGACATTAACGCAATTGCGGATCAGATTCAGGGCTTGACGCTGCTGGAAGCTTCTCAGCTCGTCAAGTTGCTGGAAGAGAAGTTGGGCGTTTCGGCGGCGGCGGCCGCTCCGGTGGCGGTGGCTGGCGGCGGTGCCGCGGCGGCTGCTCCCGTGGTGGAAGAGAAGACCGAGTTTACCGTGGTCCTGACCGCCGTCGGCGCCAACAAGATTAACGTCATCAAGGCCGTTCGCGAGGTCACCAGCCTGGGCCTGAAGGAAGCCAAGGACCTGGTGGATGGCGCGCCCAAGCCGGTGAAGGAAGGCATCGGCAAGGATGAAGCCGAGGCCATCCGGAAAAAATTCACCGATGCGGGCGCGACTGTCGAAGTAAAGTAGCACCAGCGAGTTCCGGCTGGATTTGGGACCGGCATCTGGCGCCGGTTTCGGGGGTAGGTTTGACGCAGGGCCCAAAGTCCTGGTAGCCTGAGTAGTTGGGTGTTGGATTCGAGCGGATTCGATCCCAATTGGTGACATTGATTCCCGCAACTTGGCACGCAACTTGCAGTTCGGCTGGAACTGCAAAGAGGGCACCTCTGTCTGTCTTCCGGCTGCAAAGCTATCCATACGTCCGGAGTGCCCGCGCTCTGACCGCCCGCTTCCTTGCAGGCTTCTTTCCGGAACCAACGATTCGATTCCTGCCTCTTTGTCATCTTTCGGCGCTCCCGAGGGTATTGCCCGCGGGAGCGCCGCTGGCTTTGTGCTGTTGAGCGCGGTTTCTTTGCTTCGGCTGTTCGGCCGTCAGGAGCTTACGAATGGAATTACAAAATAACGGCGCCGTCCCTGAGCGAGTGGATTTTTCCAAAATCAAGACCTCGATTCCCATCCCCAACCTCATAGAGGTGCAGAAGAGTTCCTATGAACGCTTTCTGCAGATGGACCTGCTGCCCAACGAACGCGAAGACATGGGCTTGCAGACGGTCTTCAGCTCGGTCTTTCCGATCTCGGACTTTCGCGGCGTCAGCGATCTCGAGTTCGTCGATTATTCGATCGGCAACTGGGAGTGCAAGTGCGGGAATCTGAAGGGCTTGCACCATTTGCGCTCGACTTGCCGCAATTGCGGCTCGACCATCCGCACGGACCCCTTTCATGCCGGCGACGTGCTCTGCAGCCATTGTGGAACGTTCAACAAGAACGTCGTCACCTTCTGCAATAAGTGCGGCGACCCGGTGGGCCTGCAGTTGAAGTACGACATGCAGGAGTGCCAGGAGCGCGGCATGACCTACGCCGCGCCGCTCAAAGTCACCATCCGGCTGACGGTCTACGCCAAGGACCCCGAGACCGGCAAGAAGAGCGTCCGCGACATCAAGGAGCAGGAGGTCTTCTTCGGAGAGATTCCGTTGATGACCGATAACGGCACCTTCATCATCAACGGCACCGAGCGCGTCATCGTTTCGCAGTTGCATCGTTCTCCGGGCGTGTTCTTCGAACGCGTTCCGGCGCAGGGCTATTACCTCGGCAAGATCATTCCGTACCGCGGGAGCTGGGTGGAATTCGAATACGACAACAAGAACATTCTGTATGTTCGTATCGACCGCAAGCGCAAATTCTTCGGCTCGGTGTTTCTGCGTGCGCTCGGCTACAAGAAGGACGAAGAGATTCTGCGCGCCTTTTACCGCGTCAGCAAGGTCTCCATCAAGGACAATAAGCTGCTGTGGAACGTGGATGAAGGCCTGACTGGCCTGAAGCTCTCCCACGCCATCGCGGCCAAGGGCGGCGAGACCGTGGTGGGACAGGGAAAGAAGATCACACCCTCCCTCTACAAGGAAATCCTGAAGGCCAAAATCACGCAGGTGGAAGTCGCCGTAAACGATCTGGAAGGCGCCTACGTGGTTGCCGACATCTTCGACACCGGAAGCGGCGAAGTCTACGTGGAAGCCAACAGCGAGCTGACCGCCACGCAACTCACCAAGCTGATCGAGGCTGGCATCTCCGACTTCGAGATCTTTTTCCCCGAGCGCGATGAAGTCGGCACGGTGATCTCCTCCACCATCCGCAAAGACACCATCAAGACCCAGAACGAGGCGCTGATCGAAATCTACCGCAAGCTGCGTCCCGGCGATCCGCCCACTCTCGATACCGCCACGCAACTGTTCCAGGGCATGTTCTTCGACCCGCGCAAGTACGACTTTTCGCGCGTGGGCCGCATGAAATTCAACATCAAGCTGTTCGACCGCGCCGACGCAACCTCGCTCGACAAGCGCACCCTCGACGTCGAAGATTTCCGCGCCACCATCAAGTACCTGCTCAAGCTGCGCAAGGGGTTCGGGGCGGTGGACGATATCGACCACCTGGGTAACCGGCGCGTGCGCGCGGTGGGCGAGCTGCTGGAAAACCAGTTCCGCATCGGCCTGGTACGCATGGAACGGGCCATCAAGGAAAAGATGTCGGTTTACCAGGAAATGTCGACGGCCATGCCGCACGATCTGGTGAACGCCAAGCCGGTGATGGCCGCCATCCGCGAATTCTTCGGATCGAGCCAGCTTTCGCAGTTCATGGACCAGACCAACCCGCTGTCGGAGATCACCCACAAGCGGCGTTTGTCGGCCCTGGGACCGGGCGGTTTGAGCCGCGAGCGCGCCGGTTTCGAAGTGCGCGACGTGCATCCCACCCACTACGGACGAATCTGCCCGATCGAGACTCCCGAAGGTCCCAACATCGGGCTGATTTCCTCGCTCTCCTGCTTCGCCTGCATCAACGAATACGGCTTCATCGAGAGCCCGTATCGGCGCGTGGTCAAGGGCGTGGTGATAGACGAAGTCAAGATCCTGAACCCGGGCGACGCCGATTTCAAAGTCGGCGACATCGTGCCGCGCGCCCAGGTGGAGGAGACCAACCGAAAGCTGGCCGCCAAGAAGCAACCCGCCGACTACGAAGCCCATTGCGAGTATCTCTCGGCCTGGGAGGAAGACAAGTACGTGGTGGCCCAGGCCAACGTGCCGCTCGACGAGAAGGGCCGCATCGTTCCGGAGTTGTGCAACGCGCGTCAGACCGGCGAGTTCGTGCTCAAGCCGCGGGAAGAAATCCAGTTCATCGACGTCAGCCCCAAGCAGCTTGTGTCGGTGGCCGCGAGCTTGATCCCGTTCCTCGAAAACGACGACGCCAACCGCGCCCTGATGGGATCCAACATGCAGCGCCAAGCCGTGCCGCTGCTGCGCGCCGACGCTCCCTACGTGGGCACCGGCATGGAGCACGTGACGGCGCGCGATTCGGGCGCGGTGGTGCTGTGCAAACGCCCCGGCGTGGTGGATTCGGTGGATAGCGAGCGCATCATCGTCCGCGTGGAAGGCGCTTCCCAGGAAGGCCAGCTTTCCCGCGAGGTGGGCGCCGATATCTACCAGCTCATCAAGTTCAAGCGCTCCAACCAGAACACCTGCATCAACCAGAAGCCCATCGTGAGGGTGGGGCAGCGCGTGGTGAAGAGCCAGGTGCTGGCCGACGGTCCTTGCACCGATATGGGCGAGCTGGCCCTGGGCCGCAACGTTCTGGTGGCCTTCATGCCGTGGCGCGGCTACAACTTCGAAGACGCCATCCTGGTCAGCGAGAAGCTGGTCAAGGAAGACTATTACACTTCCATCCACATCGAGGAATTCGAAATCGAAGCCCGCGATACCAAGCTGGGGCCGGAGGAAATCACCCGCGATATCCCCAACATCGCCGATTCCTTCCTGCGCAACCTGGACGAGAGCGGCGTGATCCGCGTCGGCGCCACGGTGAAGCCGGGCGACATCCTGGTGGGCAAGGTCACTCCCAAGGGCGAAACCCAGCTGACCCCCGAGGAAAAGCTGCTGCGCGCGATTTTCGGCGAAAAGGCCGGCGACGTCAAGGACGCTTCGCTCTACTGCCCGCCGGGAATCGAGGGCACCATCGTGGATTGCAAGATTTTCTCGCGCAAGGGCCAGGAAAAGGACGACCGTTCCAGGGCCATCGAGGAATCCCAGATCCAGCGCCTGCAGCGCAACTTGCAGGACGAAATCCGCATCCTCACCGACGAGCGCGCCAAGCGGTTGGGCAACCTGCTGGAAGGCAAGAAGCTCACCGCCGACCTGCACGACGAAAGAACCAACAAGCGCCTGCTCTCGAAGGACACCGACCTGACGCGCGACATCATCGAAAAGATCAAATCGCGCGACCTCAAGCGCATGCGGCTTTCCACCCGGGACCCGCGGCTGAACGAGCAGATCGATGAAATCGAGGAGATGACCTCGCGCCAGATCGCGGTGCTCGAAAAAATCACCGACGAAAAGATCGCCAAGCTCCGCAAGGGCGACGAGCTGCCTCCCGGCGTGATCAAGCTGGTCAAGGTTTACATCGCCATGAAGCGCAAGCTTTCGGTGGGCGATAAGATGGCCGGCCGCCACGGCAACAAGGGCGTGATCGCGCGCATCCTGCCGGAAGAAGATATGCCGTACCTGCCGGACGGCACCCCGGTGGAAATCGTTCTGAATCCGCTGGGCGTGCCTTCGCGCATGAACGTGGGGCAGATTCTCGAAACGCACCTGGGCTGGGCCGCCCAGGCTCTGGGCCTGCATTACGCCACCCCCGTCTTCGACGGCGCCACCGAGCGGGAAATCAAGAAGGCGCTGACCGATGCCAACCTGCCGACCTCGGGCAAAACCAAGCTGTACGACGGCATGACGGGCACCGGGTTCGAGCAGCCGGTGACGGTGGGCTACATTTACATGCTCAAGCTCTCCCACCTGGTCGACGACAAGATCCACGCGCGCTCGATCGGACCCTACTCGCTGATTACCCAGCAGCCGCTGGGAGGCAAGGCGCAATTCGGCGGACAGCGCTTCGGCGAAATGGAAGTCTGGGCCCTCGAAGCTTACGGCGCCGCCTATATCCTGCAGGAGCTGTTGACCGCCAAGTCGGACGACGTCTATGGCCGCGCCAAGATTTACGAGGCCATCGTCAAAGGCGAGGCGGCCGTCGAGCCGGGCGTCCCGGAATCCTTCAACGTGTTGATCCGGGAGCTGCAGTCGCTGTGCCTGGACGTGGAATTGATGAAGAAGCCGCGCGAAGTGCCGGATACGGCGCTGGCGGCGGACTAGAAACGAGCTTTCGGCGGTCAGCTTTCAGCGATCGGCTCAACCGGGCTGCGCTAAGGGCTGATCGCCGATGGCTGAAGCTAAGAGTTGTGGCGGACTAGAAAACAGGCTCTCGGCGGTCAGCGGTCTTAACCTGATGGCTGATCGCTGGTTGCTGAAAGCTAAAAGTCTGGAGGCTATTTTGAGATCCTCTCCGTACGATCGAGCGAATTTAATCGCGGATTTCGATTCCATCCGCATTTCCCTGGCTTCTCCGGAGAAAATCCGGAGCTGGTCCCACGGCGAAGTCACCAAGCCGGAGACCATCAACTACCGGACCTTTAAACCCGAGCGCGACGGCTTGTTCTGCGCCCGCATTTTCGGTCCTACCCAGGACTGGGAGTGCTTGTGCGGCAAGTACAAGCGCATGAAACACCGCGGCGTGATTTGCGACAAGTGCGGCGTGGAAGTGACCCTGGCGCGCGTTCGCCGTGAACGGCTCGGCCACATCGAGCTCGCCAGCCCGTGCTCCCATGTGTGGTTTTTCAAGGGGCTGCCCAGCCGCATCGGGCACCTGCTCGACATCACCCTGCGCGAGCTCGAGCGCGTGCTCTACTTCGAAGCCTACGTGATCGTCGAGCCGGGTGAAGTGGAGGGTATTTCCCGCGGCGACGTCATTACCGACGAGCGCAAGCGGCAGCTCGACCAGGAACACCCGGGCAAGTTCGTCGCCATGATGGGTGCCGAGGGCATCAAGGAACTGCTCAAGAAGATCGACGTGGAATTTCTCAGCGAAGAGATCCGCGAAAAGATGAAGACCGAGATGTCGCAGCAAAAGAAGCTGAAGTTCGCCAAGCGGCTGCGAGTGGTGGAATCGTTCCGCAAGTCCGGCAACAAGCCGGAGTGGATGATCCTCGACGTGCTGCCCGTGATTCCTCCCGAGTTGCGCCCGCTGGTGCCGCTCGACGGCGGCCGCTTCGCCACCTCCGATCTCAACGACCTGTACCGCCGCGTCATCAACCGCAACAACCGCTTGAAGAAGCTGATCGAGCTGCACGCTCCCGACGTGATCGTGCGCAACGAAAAGCGCATGCTGCAGGAGGCCGTGGACGCTCTGTTCGACAACGGCCGCCGCGGCCGCGTGCTGCGCGGCGCCAACAACCGCCCGCTCAAATCCCTCTCCGATACGCTCAAAGGCAAGCAGGGCCGTTTCCGCCAGAACCTGCTGGGTAAGCGCGTGGACTATTCCGGCCGCTCGGTGATCGTGGTGGGTCCGGAGTTGCGCTTGAACCAGTGCGGTCTGCCCAAGAAGATGGCGCTGGAGCTTTTTAAGCCCTTCATCTATCACCGCCTCGAACAACGCGGCCACTGCACCACCATCAAGCAGGCCAAGGAGCTGGTGGAACAGCAGGACCCGGTGGTGTGGGATATCCTCGAAGAGGTCATCAAGGACCATCCCATTCTGCTCAACCGCGCCCCCACCCTGCACCGCCTGGGCATTCAGGCCTTCGAGCCGGTGTTGGTGGAAGGCAAGGCCATCAAAATTCATCCCCTGGTCTGCACCGCCTTCAACGCCGATTTCGACGGCGACCAGATGGCGGTGCACATTCCGCTTTCGCCCGAAGCGCAGATCGAAGCGTCCACCCTCATGCTGTCGAGCAACAATATTCTCTCGCCGGCGCATGGCGGTCCAATCGCGGTTCCCACCCAGGACATGGTGCTGGGCTGCTATTACCTCACCAAGGCGCGTCCCGGCGCCAAGGGCGAGGGCCGCACCTTCGCTTCCACCGACGACGTGCTGATCGCGCTCGAAATGGGCGAAGTGGAAACCCTCACCCCCATCAAGCTCCGCTACACCGGCCGCGTCATCGACCTGGTGCACGCCTTCGATAACCAGAATGTGACCCACACCGAGCCCATCGAATTCATCAAGCAGTACATGGAAACCACCGTGGGCCGGGTGATTCTGAACGACAACCTGCCCCAGGACATGCCCTTCATCAACGGCCTGCTGAAGAAAAAAGGACTCGCCCAGTTGGTGCAGTACTGCTACCTGAAGTTCGGGCTGGTGGTGACGGTGCAGATGCTCGACGAGATCAAGGCGCTGGGCTTCCTCTACGCTACCCGCGCCGGGATCTCCATCGGCATCGACGATATGGTGGTGCCGAGCGAGAAGGCCGGCCTGGTGCGCGAAGCCGAACGCGAAGTCGTCAACGTCGAAAGCCAGTATCAGGACGGCGCCATCACTCACGGCGAGCGCTACAACAAGATCATCGAAATCTGGTCGAAAGTCACCGAAAAGGTTTCCGATGAGATGTTTCAGGCCATGGAAGAGGACGACCGCACCGGCCGCTACCTCAACCCGATTTACATCATGGCCGATTCCGGCGCCCGCGGATCGAAACAGCAGATCCGCCAGCTTTCCGGCATGCGCGGCCTGATGGCCAAGCCCTCCGGCGAAATCATCGAAACCCCCATCACGGCCAACTTCCGCGAAGGCCTGGACGTGCTGCAGTACTTTATTTCCACCCACGGCGCCCGCAAGGGTCTGGCCGATACCGCGCTGAAGACGGCCGATTCCGGCTACCTCACCCGCCGGCTGGTGGACGTGGCCCAGGACGTGATCGTAACCGAGAACGACTGCGGCACCGCCGAAGGCATCTACGTGGAGCCGATCATCGAATCCGGCGAAATCATCGAACCCTTGCGCGACCGCATCGTGGGCCGCGTGGCGCTCGAGGATCAGAAGGATTACGAAGGCAACGTCATCGTGGGCGTGAACCAGGAAATTACCGAAGACCTGGCCGCGGCCATTCAGGCGGCCGGCATCGAGCGCGTCAAAATCCGCTCCGTACTGACCTGCGAATCGAAGCGCGGTGTCTGCGTGGCCTGTTACGGCCGCAACCTGGCCACGGGACGGCTGGTGGAACGCGGCGAGGCGGTCGGCGTCATCGCGGCGCAATCCATCGGCGAGCCCGGCACCCAGCTCACCATGCGTACCTTCCACATCGGCGGTACCGCTACCCGTATCAGCGAGCAATCCACCCAGGATGCCAAGAGCGACGGTTTCGCCCGCTACATCGGCATCCAGACCGTGCGCAGCAAGACCGGCGAGATCATCGCCATGAACCGCAACGGCATTATGGCGGTGGTGGACGATAAAGGCCGCGAAAAGGAGCGCTACCCGGTGGTCTACGGCGCGCGCATTCTGGCCGAGGACGGCGCCCCGGTCAAGAGCAACCAGAACCTGCTCGAATGGGATCCTTACACCTTCTCCATCCTGACCGAAGTCAGCGGCGCGGTCCATTTCAAGGACCTGATCGACGGCTTGACGTTGCAGGAGCAGGTGGACGAAGTCACCGGCATGTCCCAGTTGGTGGTGACCGATTCGCCCGACGAAAAACGCCAGCCCACCCTGATCGTGCGGCCGGAGGGCGCTACCGGCTCGCGTTCGGAGGCCAAGAAGTACCTCATGCCCACCCACGCTCACCTGATGGTGCGCGACGCCGAGGAAGTTCACGCCGGCGACGTGCTGGCCAAGATTCCACGCGAGACCACCAAGACCAAGGACATCACCGGCGGCTTGCCGCGCGTGGTGGAGTTGTTCGAAGCGCGCAAGCCGCGCGAGACGGCCATCATCGCCGAAATCAACGGTGTGGTGAGGTACGGTGAAGTGACCAAGGGGCAGCGCAAGATTTACGTGGTGGGCGACGACGGCGCGCAGCGTGAGTACTCGCTGCCGCGCGGTGTCCACATCAACGTCCAGGAGAACGAGCGGGTCAAAGCCGGCGAGCCTCTCATGGATGGGCCGCGCAACCCCCACGACATCCTGGATGTGCTCGGCGAAAAGGAACTGCAGAAGTACCTGGTCAACGAGATTCAGGAAGTCTACCGGCTGCAGGGCGTCAATATCAACGACAAACACCTGGAAGTGATTTCGCGCCAGATGATGCGCTGGGTGAAGGTGGAAGATATCGGCGACAGCGAGTTCCTGCCGGAGGAAGTGGTCGATAAGTTCAAGTTCCGCGCCGAAAACGCGCGGGTGGTGGATGCGGGCGGCCGCCCGGCGCAGGGCAAGGCGGTGCTGCTCGGTATCACCAAGGCTTCGCTTTCGACCGATTCGTTCATCTCCGCGGCCTCTTTCCAGGAGACCACCCGCGTGCTCACCGAAGCCGCCATCAACGGCCGGGTGGATTACCTGCGCGGCCTCAAGGAGAACGTCATCATGGGCCGCCTGGTTCCGGCCGGCACCGGCATGGAGTATTACCGCCAGGTCAAAATCGCCGGCGAGGATGTCCCGGAGGAGCCCGTGCAGGAGCCGGCCGCTCTCGATATCCCCGGCTACGACGAAGAAACCCGCCTGCAGTATGCCGGCGGTCTGCCCGAAGATACCGGCGAAGAAACTTTGGCCGAATAAGCCACAGCAACAAATCGAACGGCGCCCCGCGGAAATGCGTGGGCGCCGTTTTTGTTATCCGCAACTTACCGCCTGCATGGCTGGACCGTGAGGGAGACTGTCATCGCGCACGCGCTTGCGGGACCTCGTTGAATTTCTTCCCATCGAACTCGAAATCAGCCCTAGCGGTCTTGGTGGGCGGCCGCGCCGGATCCCGACCCGGCACGCACGGTAGCCGCCCTTCGGGCTTCGCGCGTCCCCCGCCGGAGCTTGCAGTTATCGACAGGAGCGGCGCGCCGGTCTTGCTGGTGCGGAACTCTACCTTGTCGATGGTAGTGCGCGTCACCCGACCGTGGTCATCCAACCCGCAGGTCCAGGTATTGTCGAACGCAGAGAACACTATGTTGTCCTCGTCGCCATGGGCCGCCATCAAAGCGGGCCTAGGGCTGAGCAGGTCCTCAACATAGATATTGGTCAAATTGTTCCCCTGTCCCCCAAAGGTCCCAATGCAAACGAGGATTTCTCGCCCATCGTTTAGCGGCAGCCTGTGACATCTTCCTATTTGAAGACCGGCCGCGTACCGGAGCATCGACCATCTTCCGGATTTCCTTGTAAGCAGGACAGCCCCGCCGAAGTTACGGGAATGAGGCTCGCAGCCGGTCATCCAGAGTACAGCGTCCTCGCTAGCCGGCGAAAGAAAGTGCCCGAACGTTACCGACTCAAGCGACCAGGGCAGGTCCATCGATCCAAAGCCGCTATCCGGTGGGCAGTGGGCGCAGCCGAGTTCTTTCCCGGTCGCGATCTTTCCTGGACACACAGCTCCGAGCAGCCCCGTGCCGTCGACAGCTTGCGGATCTTGGCTGTCGGAGGGGAACGCCTGCTCGTTCGGTTCAACTTCCTGCGCCCAAACGACGGCTCTCGTGACCAGGATCATCGCCGCAATCCACGGATAGCGAGGCGTGGCGCGAAATGCCATACGCGGGTTATTGTATCTCTACGCCAACCGTGCCGGGCGACACCGGAGTTGAGTGGCACAGGCTTTATCCGGCTTTAGCTTGTGGTTCCGTTTGCCGATGTGGGGCAGGTTGGTAAGTAACCTGCGCGCCGATTGGCAATTGGCGCAAGCTTGCGCGGGTTACCAACCCGCCTCTGGACGGAGCGTGCACCGGCGCCTCTCTGCGCAGGGGATTTTCCGTGATCCGGCGGTGGGCCGATTAACAATCGGCCGCGGGTTACATTACCAACCTGCCCCACAACCTAATACGCCAGCAGCCGCTCGAGCGCCGATACGAGCGTTTCCGTCTGCGGCAGAATCGCGGCTTCCAATTGCGGATGATAGCCGACCCAGGTATCGAGCGCGGCCACCCGGCGCACGGGAGCGTCCAGACGGTCGAATAGTTCGTCGGCAATGCGGGCGGCGATTTCGGCGCCGTATCCGAACGAGAGAACGTCTTCGTGAGCGATCAGCACGCGGCTGGTCTTCATCACCGACTGGCGAATCGCCGGCCAATCGTAGGGCGCCAAGGTGCGCAGGTCCAGGATCTCGATGCTGCAGGCCGGGTCGCGCCGTTCGATCTGGGTCGCCGCCAGCAACGATTTCTGAACCAATGCGCCGTAGGTCAAGAGGGTGGCGCTGGCGCCCGGTTTCACCACCCGCGCCCGCCCGAACGGAATCAGAAAGTCGCGGCCGGGATGGGGCGACCGGTTGTAGGGCTCGCGATAGAGGCGCTTGTGCTCCAGGAACAGCACCGGATCGTCGCTGCGCAAGGCGGTGCGCAACAGGCCGCAAGCATCGAGAGCGTTCGACGGCATCACCACCCGCAGGCCGGGGATGTGGGTAAAAGCCACTTCGCCCGATTGGCTATGATAAATCGCGCCGCCGTTCAGATACCCGCCGATCGGCACGCGAATCACCGCCGGGCATTTCCACCCCCCGCCCGAGCGCCAGCGGAGCGTGGCCAGTTCGTTGCGCAATTGCATCATGGCGGGCCAGATGTAATCGAAGAACTGAATTTCGGCCACCGGCTTCAGCCCGCGGGTGGCCATGCCGATGGCGCGGCCCACGATGGCGGCCTCGGCGATGGGGCTGTTGAAGACCCGCGCCGAACCGAATTCCCGCTGCAGCCCCTGGGTCGCCTTGAAGACGCCGCCCTTGCCCTTCACCTCGGCCAGGCTGGCCTCCCGGCTGGCATCCGCCACGTCCTCGCCGAACACCACCATGGCGGGATTGCGCCGCATCTCCTCGTGCAGGGTGGCGTTGATGAGATCCACCATGGTCATCGGCTTGCCGTGGTAGGCCGGCGGCGAGGCGAAATCATCGGAACAAGGATCCACGCTTTCCGAATACAGGTGCCGCATCGCGGTGTCGGCGGCGGGCGCGTCGTCCAGCCCGGCGCGATGGGCGGCGTCCTGCAATTCGGTTTCAACTTCGTGGGTGACACGCTGCAGCGCCTGCCGGTCGAGAATACCCTCGGCCACCAGAAATTGCGGAAAACGAATCACGGGATCGAGCGCGGCTTCCGCTTGCCGCTCGGCTTCGGTCTTATATAAACGCTCGTCGTCGGAAAGCGAGTGCGAATAGGGACGCGTCACGCGGGCACGCACCAGCGCGGGTCCCCGGCCTGTGCGGCAGTACTCGGCCGCGGCGCGCATGGTGCGGTAGGACGCCAGGAAGTCGGTCCCATCCACTTCCAGGATGTGCAACGACGGAAACGCCGCCACCAGCCGGGCGACGTTTCCGCCGGCAGTCTGAAACTCCACTGGCACGGAGATGGCATAGCCGTTGTCTTCGATCAGGTAGAGCAGCGGCAGCCGGCCCAGGCACGCGATGTTGAGCGATTCCCAGAACTCGCCTTCACTGGTGGCGCCGTCGCCGGAAGTCACCAGCGTGAGCGAATCGGACTTGGCGTCGAGGAAACGCCCGGCTTCGGCCGCCCCCGCCGCCTGCAGGAATTGCGTGCCGGTGGGAGAAGAGGCGCTGACAATATTCCAGCGCGGATGGCTCCAGTGGGAAGGCATCTGCCGCCCGCCGGATGAGGGATCGGCCGCCGCGCCCAGCGCCTGCTGCAGCATTTCGTAGGGCGTCACGCCCAGCGTCAGGCACAGGGCGCGGTCGCGATAATAAGGATAGAGCCAGTCGTGGCCGGGCTTGAGGACCATGCCCGCCGCTACCTGGACGGCTTCGTGTCCCGCGCCGGAGATCTGGAAGAAAATCCGGTTCTGGCGTTTGAGAACGATTTCGCGATCGTCCAGGCGGCGCGCCATCTGCATCAGACGGTAAGCGCGAATCAGCCGATCTGGGTCGAGCCCGGCATACCGGTCGGAAGACGTTCCATCGGCTGACGGCGATGGCTGGTGATTGGCGGGCGCGGGAGTAGAGCTGGTGGTTGCCAAGGCCTCGGTACCCTTTCCACAGTGTAATCGAGTGCTGCAAGCCCGAGGATGTGGAATGGGACCGGGTACGCAAACATGGTGGGGCCGCTGGCGGCAATCCTAAGGTGGCGGCGGCCGGCACAGACAACCAAGAAGTAGCCGAACCCCAGAGGCCAGGCGGAGCGAGAATGGATACATGGCAAGTGGTAGATCCTGGGATTATGCCTATGACCTCGCCATAGCTCTTATCGAGGCGGAACTGGCGAGCCCCTCCGTCCCCTTTTCAGTCTTTCTCGTTCAGTGATCAGCGGTCAGCCACATCTGCTTGGTTACCCGATAGCCGATCGCTGAAGGCTCTTCAGTTTAATCGCATCGCAGCGCTTCCAGCGGATCGACGCCGGCGGCGCGCTGGGCGGGCAGGTAGGCGGCCGCGGCAGCGGTGAACGTCAGCACGGCTACCGCGGCGGCGACCACCACCGGATCGAAAGCGCCGACACCGTAAAGCTGGCTCTTCACATAGCGCGAGAGCGCAAACGCGGCCGGAACTCCGGCGCCGAGCCCGATGGCCAGAATCCAAACCAGCTCGCGCATCACCATCCCCCGAATGCGGGCCGGGGCCGCGCCCAGGGCGATGCGGATGCCGATCTCCCGCGTGCGGCGCGCGATGCTATAGGCCATCACGCCGTAGAGACCAAGCATCGCCAGGCCCGTAGCCAAGGCAGCGAAAACCGCCGCCAGTCCGAGCACCAGGCGCTCGTTGGTGAGGTCCATGCGGATCTGCTCGTCCAGCGTGCGCAGGCTGCCGGGCGGGATGTTGCGGTCCAGGGCGGCCACGATGCGGCGGATGGACGGAATTACCTGCGCGGCGGGCAGCGCCGAGCGCACGTAAAAAGTCATCGAGCCCGGGTGCTCCTGCTGCCGCCAGGGCGTGTAATAGACGCGCTGCGGTTTGTCCTCCTTCACAGCCGAGTAATGGCTGTCTTTCACCACGCCCACGATTTCGATGTCGGGCACCACCTTATCGCCGCCGCCTTTGGCGAATTTTCTGCCGATCGGATTGGCGCCGGCGAAGAAGTGGCGCACAAACTCCTGGTTCACGATGGCCACCTTAGGCGCGGACAGGTTGTCGCGGCCGGTGAATTCGCGGCCCGCCACCAGCGGCACGCCCATATTGCCGAAGAAGGCGGGGCCGATTTCATCGAGGTCGGAATCGGTGTCGGCGTTGGGGTCGCGCGAATAGCCTTGCACCGTCAGATTGGTGCCTTCGTCGTCGCCGGCGAGGAGCGGGAGGCTGGATGCCGCCACGCCGCGCACGCCCGGAATCGCCGCCAGGTCGTTCTCCAGGCGATCGAGATAGGCGCGGTTCTGCTCCCACGTATAACGGTTCAACTGCGGCGCGACTCTGAAGGAAACCACGTTTTCGGTGCGGATACCCAGATCGATATGGAGGATGTTCACCAGGCTCCGGAGCAGCAGCCCGGTGGGAATGAGCAGCACCGCGGAGAAGCCCACCTGGGCGCAGACCAGCGCGCGCCGCACCCGCGCCGAACCGCGTCCGGCCGAGCCGCGCCCGCCCTCGTCCTGCATGGTCCCAGCCAGGCTTGTCCGCGACGCCTGCCAGGCCGGATAGAGCCCGAACAGCAGGCCGGTGAGAATGGCAAGGCCCAACCCGAAAAGCAAAACCGGCCATTCCAACCGGGTGGAAAGGAAATGGGTGGGAGAATCGCCATCGATCTGCGTCAGCAGCAGTTTCTGCGTCACGCCGGCAAGCGCAACCCCGGCGATCCCTCCAGCGATAGACAGCAGCAGGGCCTCCGTCAGCATTTGCGCCATCAGTTCCCCGCGCCCGGCCCCAAGCGAAGCGCGGATCGCCAGCTCCCGGCGCCGGCCGGCCGACCGCGCCAGCAGCAGATTGGCGGCGTTGGCCAGCGCAATCAGGAGCACCAGCACGGTGGCGCCCATCAGAATCAGCAGCGGCACACGCGCGTCATCCCGAGTCGAACTCTTTCCCTGGCGGCCATCCACCAGGCTCAGACGGGTGCGGCGCAACCGCTCCAGGCGCGCGGCCGACCAGGCGTGCTTTTGCCGCGCATAGTCTTCCATCTGTCCGGCAAAGGTCTGGTTGAGCCCGGTCGCCGCCTGCGGACGGGTCACGCCGGGGCGAAGGCGGGCGAAACAGTAAATCCAGTAGTCGTCGAACCGGTTGGTGCCATCCCAGCCCGGCGTCATCAACGGCTTAAAGGACAGCGGCAGGTAGACATCCGGCGTATCTCCCAAGGTGATTCCGTTGAACCCCTCGCGCGCCACTCCGACTACGGTGAAAACCTGACCGTTGACGCGGATGGGCTGGTTGAGCACTTCCTCGCGGCCGCCCAGCCGCTCGTGCCAATAACCGTAGCCCAGCACTGCCACCGGGTTGCCCGCGCCGGAAACGTCGTCGGCCCGCGTGAGCAGCCTGCCGAACAGCGGTTCCACGCCCAGCACCGGGAAATAGCCTCCCGAAACCAGCATGGCTGCGCCCGGCACCGTCTGGTTGCCGAGCGCCAGGCTGGCGGACACGGGAAGAAACCCGGCTACACCCACCACGCCCGCAGGGTGCTTCTCCAACTCGCGAAAAACGGGGTAGTTGAACACGAAGTCGCTTCCGCCTGCATTGCTGGCGGAGACGTGGCCGGTCTTCGATTCGGAGGACGCCCTCAGCAGCGCCAGCTCGTCCGGCCGCGGCACCGGCAGTGCACCCAGCACTACCTGGTGGAGCAGCGAAAATACCGCGGTGTTGGCGCCGATTCCCAATCCCAGCGACAGAACTACCGCCAGGCAGAAAAGCGGCGCCTTCCGCAGGCTACGGAGAGCGAAACGAATGCGGGACATAATCTCTTAGACGGAGAATTGGGCGGGAACGTTGGCAAATTCGGGTCGGCGAATCGAGCCCGGCGGTGGCGCGCCGGGCAGCAGCCCCTATGGGTTCTTCGGGGCACTCTACCAAAGCAGAAGCTGCCCCGGGCATCCCGATTCTCAAGCGAGCCAAGACGGAATATGCCAGGCTGTCAGGGTTTTAGCCGACCGCTGACCGCTGATTGCTATCTGCTCGCCGAATGCGTCGTCGACCGCGAGCGGCAGGTGGAACCAGAAAACCGAGCCCTGGTTCACCCGGCTCTCCGTGCCGATCTCGCCGCCCATCAGCTTCACGAGTTGTTTCGCAATCGCCAGCCCGAGGCCCGTGCCGCCGAACCTGCGGCTGATGGAGCTGTCCGCCTGGCTGAATTTCTCGAACAGCCGGCCAAGTTCATCTTTGGGTATACCGATTCCGGTATCATGCACGCGAAACCGAACCACCACGTCCTGTCCGGTCAAGGCTTCCCGCCAGACCGAGACGGTAACCCCGCCGTGGCTCGTGAACTTGACGGCGTTACCCACCAGATTGGCCAGTATCTGGCGAATTCTGCCTGCGTCTCCCACCAGGCGGACAGGTACGTCGGGCGCGCGGAAGACTTCGAGCCAAAGCCCTTTTTCCGCGCAATTGGCGGAGAATACTTCCACCACCTCGTCGATCAGTTGCGCCAGATCGAAAGGCGCGGGCACGATGTCGAGTTGCCCCGCTTCGATCTTGGAGAAATCCAGAATATCTTCGATCACCGTGAGCAACCACTGGCCGGAGTTGCGCACGGTTTCCACATAATCGAGCTGTTCCGGCGTCAGATCGGTGTCCAGCAGCAGGCTGGTAAAGCCGATCACCCCGTTCAAGGGCGTACGGATCTCGTGGCTCACGTTGGCGAGGAATTGGGATTTGAGGCGCGACGCTTCCAACGCTTGATCGCGAGCCTTCGCCAAATCGCGTTCGGTCTCGACCCGCACCGCGATTTCGCGGCTGAGCCGCTGGTTCGAAGCGGTCAATTTCGCCACCAGCCGTTCCGCGCGGCCGGTGTGAATGGCGTTTTGCAGGAACAACGCCGCCACCGCCAGCGTAAGAGTGAAACCCGCCAGCAGAGCCACCCAGGGATACCAGGTTCGGCCGGATTGGATGTACGCCCGGGTCGGCGTACAGACTACCAGCCAGTTCCGCATGCCCACGGTCAGGGTGCGCTGGTATTTGAGGTCCCCGGGTACGGCCGCCGCGGCTTCGGAAAGCGGCTCCGCAGCGCGGCTTTCAGAAGTCGAGCGATGGAAATAGAGGAACCGCCTTCCCGCGGGAGCCGACTCGTCGTAGAACTGAATGTCAATCCCGACCGGGTTCAGATAGCGCAACGCCCGCTCCAGCACGTCTTCCACCTGCACCACCACCGCGGCGTAGCCCACCAGCTCGGCTTTCGATTCACCCCCAGCCGTGGGGCGCTTCACCGCAAGCAGCACCGGTACCGCGTAACCGTCGCCGGTCGTTTCCACAATCTTGATCTTGCCCATGGCTGCCGGCGTTCCATCGCGCAGGGATTGCGCCAGGGCTTCGCGCCCGGATGGCGTCGAGGCCAGGTCGTACCCCAGCACCAATCCGTTCCGGTCCGTACGGGGCAAGAGATACTCCACCGGGAAGTATTCGCTGCGTTCCCCGGCTTCCCGGAGAGTTCCCGGCATGCCCTCGCCGATGTGGGGCCATGCCGCGCCTTCGCTGTTTAGGCGTTCCTCGAATGGACCGCGCTCCGCCTGCGGCACCAGTGGCGCCCACTCTACCGAACGAAGGCTGGGGTGGGACTCCATGATCCGGGCTGCGAAATGTTCGAACTTATCGCGGTCCAGAGGTCCCGGCAACTCCGCCAGACCCTGCACCAGTTCCAGAGCCAGAACATTGTGGTCGATTTCGCGCTGGATGGCGGAAACCCGGTTTTCCGCGTTGAGCTCCAACTGCTTCCGAAAGATGCGGTCTTGCCAGTCACGGGCAACTTCGAAACACACCAGGGTCAGCAGCCATCCCCCTAGAACCACGAGCGCTACCCGGAAGGCACCCTTCCGTTTCGACAACCCGGCGCCACCGGCCAGTGTGGCACGCATTAAACCCCACGAGAATCTCGAATTCACCAATCTCCGTTCCCCATTCAAACGGCGAGGCTATCCGATCCCGAGTATCGCGTAGGAGTCCGGCTAAGACAACAATTACCTAGGATGCTGAGGCAACAGTTACCTAGGATAACGTCGCGGTACGCCTATCAAACCGGTTCTGGGGCACTAAGTCGAATCTCTGTGCCCACGGTTTTTTCACCGAGGTGCCGATGCCGCGCCGGGAGCGGGCGGCCTTTCAGCGCTGCGCTTCAGTGCGCTACCATGTACCACGCAATGCATCGCAGAGATTTTGTAAAGTGCGCAGCGGCCGCCGGAGCCGCATGCCTTCGGTTGACCGCACAGGCGCCGGAAACGCGCATCGACGTCCTGGTGGATGAACCGGTCGGCGCCATTGCTCCTGAAATCTACGGGCATTTTGTGGAGAACCTGGGCGGCGTCGTATACGACGGCGTTTGGGTAGGCGAAGGCTCCACGATTCCCAACGTCAACGGCGTGCGCAAGGCGCTGGTGGAGGCGCTCGCGCGAGTGAAGCCCGGGGTAGTGCGCTGGCCCGGCGGCTGTTTCGCCGATCAGTACGACTGGCGCGACGGCACGGGCCCGCGCGACAAGCGTCCCACCCGCACCAACTTCTGGATGGACGCCGCCGAGTGGCCGAAAGCCGCCCGCAAGGACGGGCCGAACCGCTACGATCCCAACCAGTTCGGCACCCTCGAGTTCGCTCGCTTCTGCCGCCTGGTGGGCGCCGAGCCTTACTTCGCCGCCAACTTGCGCAGCCTGCCGGCCGAACAATTCTGGCGCTGGGTGGAATACTGCAACTCGCCGGCCAAAGCCGATACCCTGGCTTCCCAGCGCGCCGCCGACGGCGAAACCGCGCCGCTCAACGTGCGCTTCTGGGGAGTGGGCAACGAATCCTGGGGCTGCGGCGGCAATTTCGATCCCGACGATTACGCCGCCGAATTCGGCCGCTACACCGCCTGGGTGCCGGACTACGGCGTGAAGCTGGCGCTGGTGGGCAGCGGGCCTAACGACGGCGATACCAACTGGACCCGCCGCTTCTTTTCCAAAGCCTCCAGAACCGGCTCTTTGGGCTCCATGTGGGGTTGGGC
>Ga0182014_10000928_pt1 | contig 39980 bp, 45 predicted proteins | sample 612S2DmetaG_FD_120489 | JGI IMG/M metagenome (GOLD analysis project Ga0182014, IMG submission 120489) | Permafrost microbial communities from Stordalen Mire, Sweden - 612S2D metaG | ecosystem: Environmental > Terrestrial > Soil > Wetlands > Permafrost | place: Sweden: Stordalen | collected... | reverse complement strand
TCGGTGCACATGATTTGGGTAAGCCTTTCAAAGGCCTCCTTCGACGCAGCGTACTCGTGCGCCATCCTCAGGACTGAGTTGTGATGATTCATGCCTGGGGAGAAGCGCACACTCCTCAAGCACACGGGAATCAAACAGAATAGGCTAGATGCTCAAGGCACATTCCCATCTGGGCACAATCCCATCAACTGGAACCGCGCCGGGCCCCGAGGCCGAATCCGCCGAGCACTCTCGAAGCTGGGCGTCTGTCATCCTGAGCTAGTCTACTAATCAGCACAACTCCCAACCTCAGAATATTGAAATGGGTTATCTGAGGAAGGCCCTTCCCGATGAAGCGGGACGCGCGCCCCTCGAGCGTCAAAATCCGAAAGGCAACGTCATCTGATAAGGGTCCTCTCCTGGATTTCATCAAGGACGTGTGGAGAGGTCACGATTACATCCCGGGGGTGTTGGATGAGTGGCTCGCGGACAAAGGCGCGAAGATGTTCGTGATCGAGGTCGACGGCAGGCAGGTCGGAATGAACAGGATGCGCTTTCTTCCCGACGGGTCGGGTTGGCTCGAGGGAGTGAGAATCCACCCTGACTACAGAGGAAGGGGGCTCGCCTCCATGCTGGGAATCCACTCGATGAAGGCTGGTGTGAGGAACGGCATCGAGGTATACCGGCTGGCCACATACAACCGGAACAAGTCGGCACGCAGGCAGATCTCAAAGATGGGTTTCAGGGAGATTTCCCGGGCCAACTTCTATGAGCCTGAGCCCGGCGGTAGGTTTCGGGAGCAGAAGGGCGTGTGGAGGGCGGAGGAGAGGGAGCTCCCGGAGATATTGGAGATGGTGAACGGGTCGAAGGAGTGCAGACTCGGAGCTGGCGTCTACTGGGACGTCTCTGCCGCAGTGAGGCTCAACCCGGAGGTCCTGGCGGCGTTGATTGAGGGCGGGTCGGTCTTCCGGAGCGAAGGCGCCGTCGCGGTCGCAAGAATCGGTTCTCAGGGTGGGGAGTTGTGGAATCAGATCTGCTTCTTGACGGGCAGGCCCGACGCGGCTGCAAGGTTGGTGAAGCATCTGTTGGGGAGGAAACAGGAGGTCAAGATTGGCTGGACTGTCGCGTACCTCCCACGGGGGTCGCCGCTCGCCGGGACGCTCGAGGGAGTTGGCATGAAGAAGACCCAGTCTCTCCTGCTGTTTGAGGGCAGAGCAAGAGACCTGTTGGGGAAGGGAAAGCGCTGAGGAGTTGACCATCAAGACCATATTCACCCTCACCCGAGGCGCATCGGTCAGAGAATGGTCAAAGCCGTCCGCATAATGAATTCTGTCGTCATGTTCCTGTACCGGGCCTCCGGCGGCAGGGTCGCGGCGCGGATGCAGAAGGCGCCGATAATGCTCCTCACGACCACAGGGTGGAAGAGCGGGAAGTCAAGGACGAATCCGGTGCTCTTCGTCGTCGACGGCGCTGACCTGGCTACCGTCGCCTCCGCCGGTGGCGCCGAGAAGAACCCCTCGTGGTTCGTGAACCTGATGCACACCCCCGAAGCCATGGTCACGATCAAGCGAAAGACGAGGAAGGTGCGGGCGAGGAAGGCTTCCCCGGAGGAGCGGGCGAGACTGTGGTCGCGCCTCGCGGCCGCGTATACGACGTATAACGACTACGCCAAGAAGACCAAGCGGGAGATCCCGGTGGTCATACTCTCGCCTGCCTGAGCGAAGCCGCGGCTCTGAGACCGGAGCGCGCCCCAGCCAGCCAGTAATCGATCACAAACAATGGCGCGCCTTATAGTCAGGTCCCCCTGCGTCGGACGACCCTTCGATGCTGATTCGGGAGCTCAAGGACACCGACTTCGACGATATGGTGGAGACGTACTTCTCGTTCTACGCCGAGGTTGAGGCGGACCCCTCGTTCGGGCTCCTGCCGTTCCACCAGCGACCGACCAAGGAGGAGGAACACAAGTGGCTCTCCGAAACCCTGAGGGACGTCGGGAGTGGAAACTCGATGATAAGGGTGGCCGAGGTGGGCTCTCATGTGATGGGCTGGTGCGACGTTCGGAGGGCAAGGTTGGGGTCGCCGATCGACCACAGGGGTGTACTCGGGATATGCATATGGAAGGAGTTCAGGAGCAGGGGGGTCGGTACCGCTCTGATGAGGGAGGTACTAGAGAAGTGCAGGGGGAAGTTCGAGATCGTCGAGCTGTCGGTGCTCGCCAGCAACCCCAGGGCCTTCAAGCTCTACAAGAGGTTCGGATTCAAGGAGATCGGTGTATTGCCGGAGGCGGTCAAGCGGTCGGGGGTATACATCGACGAGCGTCTGATGTACCTGAAGCTCTGAGAGCGTCAGGAGCATAGGCCAGGATAACGGATGGGTCCCACCCTGCTACCTTCTCGGCCACGAGAACCCTAATTAAGGGACGGTGAAGCGTGAGTTCAGGTTAGGCGGCAATTGACGTTATGGATCGATGAGGACAAGGTATTCAGGCTAATCAGGGAACGGAAACCCAAGGGTATAGTGGTAAACGCCCCTGGGGGCCTCCTGAGGCAGACGAGGACGCTCATCGAGAAGATTGAAGCGGAGTACGGGATCCCCTGCTTCCTCGTCGGGGACTCCTGCTTCGGAATCTGCGACACAATGGACGACGACGTCACCAAGCTAGGCGCCGACCTCGCGCTGCACATCGGCCATAACGCGGTCGTCGAGGAGATCGGGGAGTTTACGCACCTCATCGACGCCAAGGACGACGTCAAGTTTGATGCGATCATCGAGAAGTCGATACCGACATTCAAGCAATACAAGAGGATAGGGCTCGCGACATTCAGCCAGCACCTCGACGAGCTCGAACCGGCGAAGAGGCAGCTGGAGGCGGCCGGGCTCGAGGTGTACCTCGGCAGGAAGAACAACCTCCTCTTCGAGAGCCAGACCTTCGGGTGCGACTTCTCCACTATCTACCCGATGAGCAAGGAGGTCGACGCATTCTGCTACCTAGGTGAGAGTGAGTTCCACGCCGTCGGCGTCGCCCTGGCGACGGGAAAGCCGACCTACCTTCTCGACCCCTACCTGGACGAGATCAGGGACATGAAGGAGGAGGCTGAAATCCGGAGGAAGAGGTCGATACTCGCTGTCTACAACGCCCTGGATGCGCGCGTCTTTGGAGTCGTCACGGGCCTCAAAGAAGGCCAGAAGATGTTGGGGCGGTCGAGATGGATCTCGAAGAGGCTCGAGATGAACGGAAGGAAGGTCGTGCAGCTCGCGATGCGCGACATTACCCCTGACCGGCTGGCCCCCTTCAGGGACATAGAGGCGTTCGTCCAGACCGCGTGCCCCCGGATATCGATAGATGGGTTCACCTTCGACAGGCCCGTCCTCTCCATACCACAGGCCGACGCGCTCGTCGGATTGATGGAAGGCAGGGGCATGGGGGAGTTCCTAGAAAGACCTAAGTGGATTGAGTTGACCACCGGGTTGATACCAAAGTCGAGATGAAGATGAGCGAGAACAAGCAATCCAGAGTGCTGCCGGGAGACGCGATGGCGGTCTCAGAGGAGTACCTGCCGGGGAACCACGCGTACGACGCTAACGGGACAATCAGGGCTTTGCAGACGGGTGTCGTGGTGAAGGACCTCCAGCAGAGGGAGATCAACGTAAAGTCCACCGTCGTAACGCAGGTCCCGACCGTGGGGGACGTCGTAACGGGCCAGATTGAGGTCGCCCAGTCGAGCACCTCGAATCTCAAGATACTATACCTGAATGGGAAGCCCACACAGGCGGGCTTTGTAGGGATAATCTTCCTCAGGGAAGAGCGGGGAGGGAGGGGCATGAGGAGGACGGCCGTGAAGCTCGGCGACGTGGTGAGAGCCAAGGTGATCAGCACGATGAACGCGATGATCCACCTGTCCATAGGCGAACCTCACCTCGGCGTAATCGCTTCCCTCTGTAGCAACTGCGGGAGGCCGCTGGTGGTCAGCGGCGGCAGGGCACAGTGCAACAACTGCGGGAACGTGGAGGATCGGAAGTTTGCCGACGACTTCGGCAGAGAACCGATTCAACCATGACTTTAATAACCCACTGAATTCCGACGGGTCAGAACAATGCAAGTCCAGGTGTTGCGCGAGGGCGAGAGAGAGTTCACCGTCGAGGTTACCGGTGAAGATTACTCACTCGGAGAGATAATCCACCACGAACTCCTGGACGAGAAGAACGTGACGTTTGCGGGCGTCCTTCCGCCGCACCCCCTGATCAAGAAGCTGGTTGTCAAGGTACGGGCACAGAGGATAAAGCCAGAGAAGGCGTTTCTGACCAGTCTTGAGAGGGCTCAGAGCAACACCCACGAACTGCTGGAAGCCGTGAACAAAGCGCTCGCCGGTGGAGCGGAATGAAGTTCTGTCCGAAGTGTGGCACCAGACTCAAGCTGAAGCAGGTCAAGTTAGACAAGGGCAGCGCCATAACCTACGTCTGCGATAACTGCGGTTTCTCAGACAAGGCGGGTAAGACGGTTACCAAGGCGACCGAGGACGAACTGACCGACTCTCCGGTCATAAAGGTGGTCGGGGAGAAGGAAGGCAAGCTCACATCGCTCCCGACCACGAAGATGGAATGTCCCAAGTGCGGACATGGCGAAGCGATGTGGTGGTTCCTGCAGACCCGGAGCGGAGACGAACCGCCTACCCAGTTCTACCGTTGCATGAAGTGCAACCATACCTGGCGCAGTTATTCGTAGCAGCTCTCCTCGTCCATTAGGGGTTCGCGAGGCCGCGTTCCCGCAGCCTCCGACGGAACCTCCTAGACAGAGTCCTTCGTGTAGACGATGGCGGCTTCCCCGTTCGAGATTAGGACCTCGGCGTTGGCGGCGGGGATCTCTGCCACGTCGTGGACCCGGAACGGGCCGTACCTGTTCAGGTCGAAACCGACGACCTCCCCCAGGGGCCTCAGGAAGCGGACCGTGACCTTCTTCCGCATCTGTTCCTTCTGCAAGACTGTGAACATCGACTGCTGGCCGTTGGCCATCGCCTTCACGAACCTGCCTCGCATCCTCTCAAACTCCATGTAGAACTCGCACACGAACTTCTCTTCGGGGAGGAGATCCCTAACATCCTGTCTCCTCACGGCCTTGGCTATCCTGTGATTGAGGAGCTGCCCGCCCATCCCCTCCAAGAGCGAGAGCTGCTTTCTTGTAAGTCTGCTAAGAGGATCGTCAGCTGCCGTGTCGCTGCCCTTGCGCAGCTTCTGTACGTATGTGGCGATCCTGGTGTAGGTGTCGGTGGGCAGTTTCGTGAGCTGCTCGGATTGCTCCTCTGCATCGAGCAGCTGCTTCAGGACCTCTATCGTCTCGTCTTCGACCTTCAATTGGTTACTTCGCCCAGTCCTCTCGCAAGAAGGAATACCGCTGCGTAAATAGGTATCTGGACCGCCGAGTTGTTGTAGGGACCGAACCTGTTTCCGTTGAGGAAGAACTCGGGGGCAAAGTAGATTCGAACCGGAACGGTCTCGCCGCCGAGGACCACGGGGTCCTTCTGCGGGTCGAACTTCTCCAGCGACTCGATTCTCATCTTCAGGAGCCCGGAACTGCCGTGAAGGGTCCCGGGCATCCGAAACACCCGGTGTATGTCGGTGGTCACGGATTCGTCTATCAGCGCCGCGTTGGTAGCTATGATCTGATTCGTGAGCTTCTGGTTCCTCTTGGGACGGGAGTTGCCCTCGGTCGCTTTCGCCAGGAACAGGCTCGTCCTGCGGCTCCAGCCCAGCTCCACGTGGCTGGTCACCCTGTCCTGCACCTTGAGGTTGAGGCCGCGCCCCCGGATGTAGTTGGCGATCTCGGCCCTCATCTGCGGGTCTGCTGCATCGAACCTCTCGTCGTCCACGTGCGCGTGATATCCCCTGTTGCCGGAGAAGTACAGTTGGATGTCCTGGCGGTCAATCCCGAAGTCGTCCTGAAGAAAGTCCACCAATCGTTTCACGTGCTCTTTCGTGGCGTTCAGGCACTCCCGACAGCTCCAGTGAACCTGCTCCACGGTCTGGTCCTGGCACCCGGGGCATTTTGCTGGCTTCGTCCCCATGCCGCCTCTGTGGCAGTTGCTGCAGAACCACCACGTGTGTCTGGCCTTGCAGGTGGTGGGGATTGCGTCGGCGTCGATGTCGAATATGAGTTCGGCTCCCTTCCATCCCTTCTCGTCCATCTGAAGGGTCGGCCTTTCGTAGACGGCGTTGGAGCAGTAGACTGAGGAGGGCGCCTGCTTCACCAGCTCTGCGAACAGCTCCCCCCCGCTCTTGAACGAGAGGTGCCTTACCATCCCGCCCCCGAACGGGATGTACCCGAACTCCCTTGAGGCCATCTCCGATGGAATCTCGACTAGATCGTGGTGCTTGAAGTAGTGCCCACGGTAGGTCTTGCGGAGGAAGGAGACGACCTTTTCATCCATCCGGAATCGGCGCCAGCGGGGTGGCTAAAAATGATTCTCGCGGCTCAGTGGTGCTGTTCCGGTATCGGTTTTCCGTTTCGATTGGTGGGGGTCGGCGTGGACGGCTCCGATAAATGGCTCCAACTTCTTAAGAGAGCACTAGGAGAAGGTCAAAGTGTGGCTTGAAGTCCGAGAAAGGGAACGATTTAGACTTGGGGGTAATCGTAGCCGCCGCCCTTGCGATTTCTTTTGTCTTGATTGTTGCTTTCCATCAGGGGCAATCTTCCCCTTCAACAACGAAAGTCACTCTCCCACTTTACGAGTTGGTTTTGGCGCCAGTGCTTCTGGGGTTACCATTCGTGGTTCTTCTTGTCCTCCTAAAGCAAATCAGACGGTTCAGGCGAAGGAGACGAGGGCCTTCGACCAACCAGAGTGAAACAACCAATGAGAACAACCAATAGCAGAACAGAACCTTCCACGGGGCTTGTTCTGTTAAATAGAGCCAATCACTGTTCTTCTGCTAGAAATAAAGAGCGGAGGATGACTTCGAGTCCCGCAAGGGAACGGCATGAGAAGCTTGGCTTCTCACGTCGTGCCGACCAAGATCGGCCAGAATGACAACATGTGCCGAGCCGATTATTGGTGCTAGACCGTCCTGAAAAAGCGTAGAATTCTTTGAACTAAGAGGCCGCGTGCCCGCAGGATTCCTAACAAAGTAGCCCCGCCAGCGGCGATGTTGCCACAAAGTTGCCAAGAAGTTGCCACGATGTTGCCAAGTTGCCATGGCAGGATAGCCGGACCCGGCGTGGGGGTTTTGACGGCTTCTGACAGAGCATAGCGATGGACCAAGAGGATTCTGTCCAGACAGGGACCCCCAAGGAGAGAACAGGGGTCTCGGAGAAGGAGGTAGCGTCCCCGGCGGTCGGCGCCGAGCCAGCCTTTGATTTGGCTCGAAGCGACACCGGGTCTCAAGCAGCCGCAACGAAGGTTGACTACAGCATATCGACTCCAGCAGAAGCGGATTTGGCATCCAGCAAACTCGAGAGACTGTTCGATACACCGAATCCAGAGAGATCTTTCGAGACACTAGTTGTCATTGCCTCCAAAGCCTATTGGATGACTAAGGTCGGACCGAAGGTTCAACTCCGCTTGTTCGAGCCAGCTGGGAAGTCAGGAAACCCAACGAGGCCTGCTAGTCTGGCAAGAGGTAGCAACCAGATTCGGCAAACGACCCCATCCGACTCTGTTCTTTCAGGGAAAGAAGAGCGGCCATCAATCATCGGCGGTATTCGGTTGCTGAACGAACTCGAGAAGTCTTGGCTCGCCGGGGTCATAGATGGTGAAGGTTCTATCTTCCTGAGCAAACTCACTCAAGGAAACTGGACGTATAGAAGAGGATTCATCTACGTTGCTTCGATGAGCTTGAGCAACTCGAACGAAGCGTTCCTGAGAAAGGTTCAGGAAATCATCGGTAAGGGCTCTGTGAACTTCTGTGCAGAAGACCGCGAAGGGTGGAAGGATCGGTGGCTCTATCGGTGCGCGGGCCGTGTTCTCAGAGGCTTGCTTCCACAGCTCGTGCCACACCTCCTAATCAAGAAACGGAACGCAGAAATTATGCTTCAATACCTATCTTTCGTAGACGCCAACCCAATGGACGGAAGGAGACGGGTAATCCCCGCAGGGTATTATGAGACCTTAGATTCGCTTTATCTCGCAATCAAGAAGCTCAACGAGAAGGGCAGAGACACCGAGCCGATTGAAGCGCTACTTTCGCAACCCAGTAGTTTGAAGCGTCGCGGCCGCGGAGATCGGTCGACAGACTGCCGCGAAATGACAGATGAAGAGTGTGCATGGCTGGCAGGGGTGATTGACGGGGAAGGTTCGATCTTCATCTCAAAGGTTACTCATCCCGCCTACAGAAGGGGTTATTTCTACAGGCCTCAGATCATGGTTAGTAACTCGAATCGATCGTTTCTAGTCAGAGTAATGGAAGTCATAGGCGAGGGGACGGTGCACATAGCCGAGAGAGGAGAGGGAAACTGGAAGACCAGATGGGAATACCAGGGGACCGCAGGAGTCATGCGGCAGGTCCTACCTCAGATCATTCCTTATTTGATAATCAAACGAGTCCAGGCAGAGGAGGTCCTTGGGTACTTCGATTTCATTTACGGTAATCCAATCATAGGCATGAAGGAGATACCTAAGGAATACTACGAGAGATTAGATGGGATTTACCTGAGCATCAAGAAGCTCAATGAGAAAGGTAAACCGGATTCGACGGATTGAAGGTCTATCCTAGCTCTGGAATGTAATTATTCTATGAAATAGAACAATAACATCTAATTTTCGGAGATTCTCGGAGCGAGGAAGTACGATACTACCGCACCCTGCTCGTTGAGCTTGAAGGTCAGCTTTGCAGGCTTCTTGCTCGAGAACTGGAGCAGTACGGTCTCCGCGGTACTGCCTAGCGCTTTTGAAATTGAAAGAAAATAGTCAATATTGTAGCTTGCCTTGGCCTCCGCCTTCACGTCCATCTCGAGCACGTCCGCCCCGTTCTTGTCCAGCTGTATCGTGGCCGCTCCGATGTCACTCTTGCCGCCGAACGAGACGCCTTCCTTCAGCGCGCTGATTGCGACCTGGTCGGCGACCACCGAGATGTCTCCGAGCACCTTCTCGAAGACGCTCTTGCTCATCGAGATGCTGGCGTCAAATTCGAGTTTTGGAAGGGGTGCGGTCCCGGAGGTGCTCTCGATGAGGTGGATCCTGAACTCCCTCTTGTATCCGTTCATCAGCCGAAGCAGAAGCGCGTCCTCCTCGGTGGATGTCAGTTCGATGCTGTCCTTGGAGTCGGTCCTTCCGATCAGCTTCACGAAATCCTCGACGCGGATGCTGAACTTGAAGGGCTTGTCGCACTCGTACTTCTCGAAGGCCACAGCGGGCCAGTTCAGGTCCACGAGGGCGATGTGCGATGGGTCCATCGCTCTGAAGATGAGGGCCTCGCTGCTCGCCTCGAAGGTAGCTTCCTCCACAAGGGTCTTGATCGCAGAAGCGACAGCTTTCCATTCAACGGCGCTCGAAGTCTTCGTAAATAGCAAAGGAATCCGACGCGGGTTCGAGGGCTACCCGTAATTAGCTTTTGGGTCGGCTGCATGAAGACGTGGGGAAACAGTGATGGATTCGAACTTAGGGTGGACGCAGCCTTAGATCCGCAAGCCGACCACAACGCATAAATTCGGATTGCTTAGGAGTCGGCTGAAAACAATGAAAATCCCCAAGGAGCTAAACACATTCTGTCCACACTGCAAGAAGCACACCTTGCATTCGGTCAGTCTTTACAAGAAGGGTAAGGAAAGGGCTTCCTCTTGGGGCGCTCGGCGTCAGGCTCGCAGGAAGCTGGGCTACGGAGGTCAGAAGTTCCCCGAGCTCGTCAGGACGGCCAAGACGACGAAGAAGGCCACGCTCAGGATAAAGTGCAAGACCTGTAACAAGGAAGTCATGCGTAAGGGCATGCGGCTGAGAAAGGCGGAGATTAGCAATTGAAGAGGGAACGAGAATTCATCCCGAAGCCCCGGAGCAGCTTCGTACTGATCAAGTGCCCCGACTGCGGAGAGGAGAGGGTGATGTTCTCCGCCTCGACCAGAGAGGTGACCTGCAAGGGCTGCGGAAGGAAGCTTGCCGAGAGGACGGGTGGCAAGGTAAGGGTCGACGCTCAGGTAATCAAGAGACTCGACTAGGCTTCGCAATAGCTAAAGGTATCCTGCCAAGGGTGTAGACTCATGGAAGCCTCCGAACTGCCCGACCGCGGAGAGATCGTACTCTGCACCGTCAGAGAGATCACCCCGCACGGCATCTATGTGGACCTTGACGAGTACAACAACATGAACGGCTTCCTGCACATCTCAGAGATTTCCACTGGTTGGGTAAGGAACATCGACAGGGTGGCGAAGGTCCAGCAGAAGCTCGTCCTCAAGGTGATCAGGGCCGAGAGGTCTAGGAGAGAGGTCGACCTTTCCCTGCGCCAGGTCACGAACGAAGAGAAGAGGAACAAGCTGATCGAGTGGAAACAGAACGAGAGGGCGACGACCATCATGGGGAACGTGAAGAAGAAGCTGGGCCTGGGAGACGTGCAGTACAACGAGATCATCGCCAAGCTGGAGAAGGAGCACGGCTCGCTCTACGACGCCCTCGAGGCCGCTTCGAAGAAGGGTGAGAAGGCCATCGCCTCGCTCGAGCTCCCGGAGGCGATCGGGAAGGAGATAGTCGAGGCGGCGACGGAGAAGATTACGTCGCCCAAGTACGAAGTGGGGGCGATTGTGGAGATAAGCTCGAAGGCGTCGGACGGAATCCAGCAGATCAAGGAGGCGCTAGACGCCGCGGCCGAAGCTTCGTCGACGGCGGAGATCAAGGTTAGCTACGTGGGGGCCCCGAGATATCGCATCCGCGTGACAGCCGACGATTACAAACAGGCGGACAAGCTGATGGACTCGGCTCTGGAGCACATCCAGGAGCAGATCGGGAAGCACGGGACCTTCAGCAGCAAGAGGGAGATGTCCCGCAAGTATGGTGGGGTAGCCTGAAGGGCCTGCTCCTGAAGTGCCCCAGCTGCCATGGCTATACCATGAAGGACGCCTGCCCCAAGTGCGGGGCGGCTACGATCGTTGCGCATCCAGCGAAGTACTCCCCTGACGACAAGTACGCTCGATACCGCAATCCCCTGGCCTATCAGTAGCAGACGGGAAGCTAACTAGCCAGTGCTGACGGTATAGTTCGTGTTGACCTTGTAGACCAGCACCGACGTGAAGCAGTCTATCGGGTTGCTTGAGCTCCCTCCGCAGGCTATGGGGTTGCTGAGGCTGTTGGAAGCGAACGCTATCTGGAACGGACCCGTACTACTACCCAACTGGTACGTGATGGGATAGCTGAAGAGTTGCAGTGGGGGGTTCCCGTTCGAGTCGAACGCGTATGTAGCGCTCACGCTCCCGTTCGCCAGGTTGTACCAGCCGCCGAAGGTGAAGGGGAGCATCTGGCCGAAGAGGGTGTTCTGCAGCGTGTATGGCGTGAGGTTGAAGTCGTCCACGTTCGTGCATGCCGTCGTGATGTTGGGGCATTCGAGGTACGTAGTTTCGTTCAGTCCCGCTATCCGTATGAACCACTGTTTCTTGCTCTCGTCTCCGCCTCCCGCGGTGAACCCGTTACCAGAGGGTATCTGCAGGGTGTAGTACGCTGGTGTCGTACCCGAGTACAGCAAGCTCCCTGTGATGAAAGACAGCACGTACACCGGACGGCCGTCGGCCATGTCCTTTGCCAAGGTCTCGGCTTGGGTCAGGTTAGACATGAACATCTGGCCGATCTCCGCGATTCTGGTGTCATTCAACGTCGCGTTGTCTGCCACCGTGGTCCTGTTTGACATGACGTTTATCCAGTATCCATAGTCCCACCACGCGATAATCACAGCGTTCTGCGGCGTGTTGGCTTGAATCCAAGCCAGAGCCTGAGTCCAGTCGGTCAGCTCGGAGTGGGCGAAGATGGTCCCTCCGTTAGCAATGCTTACTCCGTAGTCGGCCGGGCTCTGGTCGCAGATGAGGCTCCCACTCGTGCATGGGACCGGGTTCGGTATCCAGAATATGCTCGCGGGGAACGCGAGTAGGGCGATGAAGGCTACAGAATAGACCGCGCGCATCTCGTTTCCGGTGGCATAAGCGGGTTTCCGCTTGACCATCGAAGACGAGGTAGGTTTCATGAGGGAGAATGCGAGCTCAGCGAAGCCAATCCCTGCGAGCAGGACAAACGCGATTGACGAGTATACCAGCAGACGGGAGAAGGCGGCCGAGGCGTAGATCAGCGTAATCCCCGTCACTAGAGCGAATATGGTCGCTGGATTCCTCCTCCTGAATGCAATCACCGCTCCGAAGATTCCAAGCAAGAGGAGCAGGAGATACGATGAGAAGTAGTCACTCCCGGTCGGCAGCGCCTGCTCTGCGACGGACTCCACGAGGGGGTTGCCGCTCCTGACCCATGGGAATATCACCGAGAGGTATCTGGCACTCAATGTCGAGACGGACCCGAAGCTTACGAGCGCGACCGCTGCCAGACCCGCCCCGAACATGACTTTCACAAGGGTCTTCTTGAAGTCGTCCGGCTTTACCCAGCTCTTCAGCCAGTTGGCCACTATGATGAAGAGTGTTCCTCCGATTATGGCAATCCCCTCTGCGCTCGTAACCACCTCGACACCCGGCCTGGGGAAGATTGCGCTGCCGAAGATGTCGCCGGCGGTGAAGAACAGGCCGGTAATGGCGAGCTTTGAGAGGTCGAGGTCCAGGAAGGGGAGGACGATGAAGAACAGCCCGAACGCTGCCGTGAAGTATTCGGCGCCGCCCCACGCTGTGTTCGCGTAGCCGAGAAGGAAACCTGCGAATATCCCCCTGAGCACCCTCTGTCTCGAGCTCATGTCGCTGTCCAGAAGCGTGAGGAAGATGTAGGCCGAGACGGCGAACAGGAATATGCCAAGAGGCTCTGACTTGAACCATCCCAAGTTCCCTCTTTCGAGTATTGGGGGAGAGACCGCGAACATGAGGGCCGCGAAGAGGCCACCTGCCGTCCCCGCGATTCTCTTCACCAGGAAGAAGATGACGATAGACGTCAGCGAGCCGATGAAGACCGGGAAGAGGACCAGGTAATCGTAAAGGCTCATCTGGAGGCCGAAGATGTTCCGGAAGAAGAGGTATGAGAGGGCCCCTGCGAACTGCAACCCGTCCTGGGACGTCGGCGCCACGGCCCTGCCTTCGGGGAACCAAGTGGTGTAGTCAGTCCAATGGAAATAGGTCAGCAGACCCGGAAAACCGCCATGGCCCGCGGCCCAGCTCGCGTCGAATGAGCTGACAATGAACTGGGCGGCCTTGTAGTCGTAATACGGGTCAAACTCGTTGAGATAGAAGCCGTACTTGGCCGGGAAGGCTCGCATGAAGAGCGCGACGACGAAGACGCTTGTAAGCGTCAAGGCAATTATCATGTTTTGCCTCGATATCGTCGGCCTTCTCATGAGGGCCCGTAACTGACCCGTCAGCTTCAATTTGGACGAGAGCCTATCACATCACTTTATGAAGTTTTTCAAAGCTACTACTTTCCAAGAGTAGCCAGAAATTCTGCGTACTGGCCCGGTGTTAGCAGAGCGAGCTTCTCCTTCTCGAGGTCAGACGCGTCGATTTCCACTATCCAACCATCTCCATAGGGTGACTGATTGACCAACTCCGGTCGTGTCTGCAGTTCTGAGTTCACTTTCCTCACTGTGCCCGAGAGGGGCGAGTACAACTCAGAGACAGCTTTGATGGACTCAATCGTGCCGAAAGTGCTCAGCTGCTTCATCTTCGCTCCCTCGGACGGCAGGGAAAGGTAGACCACATCGTTCAGCGTCTTAGCTGCGTACTCGGTGATCCCGATCCGGGCCACCGACCCCTCGAGTCTGGTCCACTCGTGCTCTCTGGTGTAAAGCAGGTCCTCAGGTACTGAGTATGAGTCGGTCATCAGGACGCCTGCTTCAAATTTGTGAGACTATTATCCTTGCTACTGGTACGCTTCCAGCCGTAGGCGGTCTCGTCGTAGAACGGTGGTTTGACGATCTTCCCCTGGTTCGGCGAGCCTCTGACGACCACCTGGACCGTCGTGCCTACCTGCGAGTCGGGTGTATTGATGTACCCTATTCCTATCCCCTTTCTGAGAAGTGGAGAGAACGTCCCGCTGGTTATCTCGCCTATCTGTCGATTGAAGATGTCGGTTATGGTGAATCCGTGACGCGGAATCCCTTCGGCCATCATTATGCCCCTCCTCGACCTTTTGGGCGCGGTCATCCTGTACCTTGCGACGGCCTCTTCCCCGACATACCCGGTCTTTCCCTTCGAGATGACCCAGGACAGTTCCGCTTCGACCGGGTTGGTGGTATCGTCGATGTCTAAGCCATACAGCGGCAGACCCGCCTCGATTCTGAGGGAATCTCTCGCGCCGAGGCCGCACGGCGACGCCCTGGTCGCAAGGTCGCCCCACACAGAAGCGGCGAGGGAGTTATCATTGATCCCGGAATCATACAGTATGATCTCGAAGCCATCCTCTCCGGTGTATCCCGTCCTTGTGATCGTGGCATCGCTCTTCCCCACGCTTGACCGCGCATGGGTGAACTTCTTGATCTCTGAGAGATTAGCGGGAGTCAGGGGTTGAAGGGCCACCCTTGCTTCGGGTCCCTGAATCGCGATCATGGTACTGTCGTCGGTGATGTCCTCTATCTCCACCGAGAACGGCCGGGAGACGCTCCTCATGTGCTCGAGGTCCTTCGCCTTGTTCGCGGCGTTCACGACGACGAGGTAGTCGTCGGGCCTCTTGATTATCACGATGTCGTCGATAATCCCGCCGGCGGAGTTGAGCAGGAGGGTGTAGAATGACTTCCCAGCCGGTTGTGGCGCACTGCTGGTCGGCACGAGGCCTTCGATGAATGGTGTGGCGTCGGGGCCGCTGACCACCACCCTTCCCATGTGAGAGACGTCGAAGATCCCGACGTGGTTCCTGACAGCTAGGTGTTCCTCGGAAATGCTGGAGTACCAGATCGGCATGTCGTAGCCCGCAAATTCAACCACCCTTCCTCTTGCCGCATGGAAGTCGTATAGTGGAGTTCGCTTCAACTCTTCTCGCCCCCTCACTTCTTTATTTAAGCGGATTATCGAACCCTAGTCGTGATAACGCTCTCGCCGCTCAAGACCGAGAGGAAGAGCGCCTCATTCAATCTTCTTGACCTCCTCGACGAGCTCGTCGGGAGTAGACTGCGAACTGGAGATGTCATCGTTGCGTCCAGCAAGTTCATCGCAATATCCGAAGGAAGGATACTATCCCTGAACTCTGTCGTGCCTACCCGCTACGCGAAGGAACTTTCATCGAAGTTCAACATGCCGCCACAGCTGTGCGAGCTGATAATCAGGGAATCCGATGAGGTGCTCGGAGGGGTCATCGGATTCATACTGGCTTCCAAGGACGGGCTCCTGTCCCCTAACGCCGGGATCGACAAGTCGAACATCGAGCACGGCAAGGTCGTCCTCTATCCCAGGAACTCGCTGGAGTCGGCTTCAGCCATCGTCGACGCGATGGAGTACAGGCACGGCGTGCGAATCGGCGTGGTCGTCTCGGACAGCCGGCTTATGCCCACCCGTCGCGGCACGACCGGCGTCGCCCTCGCGGCCGCGGGTCTCGAGGCCGTCGTCGATCTTCGAGGGAAGGAAGACCTGTTCGGCAACATCCTGAGGGTTACAAGCCAGGCAATAGCGGATGACCTTTGCTCGGCCGCCCAGCTGGTCATGGGAGAATCTGACGAGGCAACCCCATTCGTCCTGGTCAGGGGCGTAAAGGGCAGCCTGGTCGGAAAGGCGAAGTACCCGGCCCCAAGCTTTGCCGTGCGGGCAGACCAGTGCGTGTATATGCGTAGTCTCGGATATTCGGCTAAGCGAACTTTCCCTCGAGCTTCATGACGTCGACCTTGAAGTTGCTCGGGTTCAGCTTCGTTCCGCACTTCTTGCATGAGTAGCTCATCGGCTTCAGGATATCGTTGGGCGAGCGTAGGTCAAAACCTGAGTAAATCGTATGGCCGCATTTTGAGCAGACGAGTTCGTAGGTCACGGACTATGCCAATCTCACCCTAATCTTAAAAGCATTCCAAGAAAAGACGTGCCTCATCCGCTCCGAATTGAACCTCCATGGACAAGTTACCCTCTGACTACTGCTTGGTCATCTGCGAGAAGCCCGACGCTGCTCGGAGGGTAGCCGACGCACTCGCCGATGATGGAGTTGAATCGGTGATGGTCAGCGGGGCCCAGGCCCTGAGGCTCAAGAACAAGGGTCGCGACTATGTTGTCTGCTCCGCCGTGGGCCACCTTTACGCGGTCTCAGACTCCTTTCGCAGGAGGGAGATATATCCAGTCTTCGACCTCGAGTGGTATCCGGCCCACCTGATAGACAAGGACGCGAAGCACATCGAGAAGCGCATCCTGTCGATACGGAAGCTGGCACGGGGGGCGAGGTCGTTTGTAAATGCGTGCGACTACGACGTGGAGGGAGAGACGATAGGCCACAACATCCTGAGGTACGCCTGTGGCGGCAAAGAGGATGTGGCGCTGCGGGCCAAGTTCTCCACGTTGACGAAGGAAGAGCTGGTTGCAGCCTTTGAAGAGGCCGAGGTTGGACTCGGTAAGGGACTCGCGGAGGCCGGAAGGTCCAGGCACGCGCTGGATTTCATATGGGGGATCAACCTGTCCCGGGCCCTCTCGGCAGCGCTCTCGACCGCCTATTCAGGGTACAGGACGGTGAGCATCGGGCGAGTCCAAGGTCCGACTCTAGGCTTCGTGGTGGAGAGGGAGGTCGAGATTCGGGACTTCGTGCCTACGCCCTACTGGACGGTCACGGGGACCTTCGACAAGGACGGGTTCAGGTTCGAGGCGCCGAGCGCCGAATCCAGGTTCGCCAAGAAAGTCGACGCCGAATCGATGAGAGATGGATGCCTGGGAAAGAGCGCTCAGGTCTCGGAACTCTCGAAGAGCGTCTTCAAACAACCGCCGCCGCCCCCATTCAACATTGGAGACCTGCAGAAGGAGGCGTACAGGAGCTTCGGCTACACACCGAGCAGGACCTTGCAAATCGCCGAAAGGCTGTATCTCGACGCTCTGATATCGTACCCCCGGACGAGCAGCCAGAAGCTTCCCTCTTCAATCAGGTACCGTGACATTCTCTTGGGCCTGGGTAAGATTAGCGAGTACTCAGTACCGATCGAAGAGCTGCTGAAGGGAGAGCTGCGCCCGCGGGAGGGAGAGAAGTTCGACTCGGCGCACCCTGCAATCTACCCCACTGGTGAGATCCCGAGGCGGCCGCTCAGCGCCTGGGAGGGCAGGTTGTTCGACCTGATAGTGCGGCGTTTCCTCGTCTGTTTTGCAAACGACGCCATACGCGAGAGGGTGAGCGCCGAGATCAAGGTAGGCGAGTATCTCTTCCGATTGAGCGGACGGAGGACTCTCAAGTCGGGCTGGATGCGATACTACACGAAGTACACTGGAATCGAGGATAGGGCCATCCCATCGCTCAAGAAGGATGATGTGCTCTCTGTGGTCAAGGTTGATTGCAGCGAAAAGTTCGAGCTCGGCCCGCAAAGATACAACCAGAGCAGCCTGCTCGAGAAGATGGAACGGGAGGGCATAGGGACGAAGGCGACGCGGGCCGAGACTATCTCGACCCTGATAAGCAGGGGCTACGTGTCCGGGGACAGCCTGGTCGCCACAGAGCTGGGGATCTCGGTGGTGGAGACGATGCAGGAATACTGCCCGCAGATCATCTCCACTTCCCTGACGCGGGAGACAGAGGGCGCACTTGAAGAGGTGGAGAGGGGCGAAGCCGACGGGACAGCGCTCATAGAAGGAGCCGTCGACCTCCTCTCCGGGCAGATTGAGAGGCTGAAGCTGAACGAGTTAGAGATCGGCAGGAGGATGAACGACTCGGCGGTGCAGACCAGCATCTCCCAGAGCGTCCTAGGGCCTTGCCCGGTCTGCAAGACGGGGAGGCTCAGGGTCATCCGCTCTTTCAAGACCAAGAAGCGATTCGTTGGTTGCACGAATTACCCGACGGGATGCAGGGCTTCGGCGCCGCTCCCGCAGCGGGGAACGATAAAGGCCACGAACCGGCCCTGCAAGGTCTGTGGGTGGCCTGTGGTCTACATCAGGGCTGGAAGGTATCCCTGGAGACTCTGCGTCAACATCAACTGCCCAAGCAAGGGGGAGAACAGATATGCAGTGCAAGCTGTGCAGAAGAGAAGCTGAGAAGGACGGTGACCTCTGCCGTTATCATTCGGCGGCGAGGGATGCACTTAAAAGGGGTCACGAGGGCTGGAAGCAAGCCTATTCCGGCTTATCGTGGCGAGATTACTTGAATAGAGTTAAAGCCCTTGACGAGACGGGTCAGTGGATAAAAGAAGTGATTACTTTGGAGGAGGCGAGCAGCGTTGATAAGAAGCTGGGTTGAATCTCATCTAGGCGGAGCTTGGCAGAGGCTGGATAAGGCAGCCGACAAGAGTGGGCTGTTCTCCGAGCTGAAGGACAGATGGATGGTAGTACTATACATTATAGGTATTGTACTGATGACCGCTGGGATAGTCAACGCGGCCATCCAGCCTGTGAACTTCGGATACGTCATATTCCCGTCGTCGGGCGCGCAGTCGGCTACAGAGACCGGTGTCGATGCCCTCGCGCTGCTCATCGGAGCGGCGGGAATCTACCTGTCATACCTCAGTGGAAGGCAGACGACGAAGCCGAGGATGGTCAACTTCTTCCTGGCGATCGGCCTCATCCTGATCGCCATAGCCGTCTACATAGGAATCTACGTGCTCGGGTCTAAGTAGAGCGGCGTGCTGAACCTGTTGTTCGGCCAGCCCTTTATCTCGTCGCACCGAAACGTGATATGGTCGGAGTGGGCGTCGGTAGAGATTTGTAGATCTGCCGCCGCAGAGAGCGATCTCTTTGTCGCCCTGTCGGCCGCCGAGTCCCCCTCGGCCTTGTAGACCGTTCCGAAGACATACAGGTCGTTTATCCTAGCCTCGTAGGAGAGCAGCCGGATGAAGGCGAAGAGCCTGTGGGTTCCTGATCTCCGCGTGCCTGAGGAGAGCAGGTAATGGAGCGCGTTTAGATCGTCGATGAGAATCGCTCCCGTTTTAATCGTGAGGGCCCCTGTCATCGAGTCCTCGAGGGGCACGTCGTCCGGCGGCGTGATTAGCGTGGATTGCTGTAGGAAGTCCTTCGGTAACGACTGTGTAAGGGTAGTAATGTTCGCCCCGTAGAACGAGCTCGTGTCGAATATCACGGTACTTGTCCTGGACTCCGCCAGACACCCCAGAAGGAAACCGGCGACGCTGGAGTTCCTACTCCTGCTCGGCACGGTGAAGACTGATGCTCTACCCCTGAGAGGCCTGAGGAAAGCAAATGCCTGTTTGTGGGTAGGAACGCTCATTAAGAGCTACCGTCCCAAGAACAGATATGAAGGTTGTTGGCGTCGCAACCTCCGATAGCAGAGCCTACTATTCGATTCTATCCAGGCTCAAGGAGACTAACCTGCGTTTCGTTAGCCTGACGCCGGCACAGGTGGCGGCTGAGGTTCCCGAACCAATCATAACCACCAAGAACGAGCTCGGACTGTTCAGCGTCGTCTCCATACCGATAGAGGAACTTGATGAGAACCCCTTGGTGATGGAGGGTCAGATCTTATCGAAGACCCTGAGTGAGAGCAAGCGGGCTCTGCTGATCGGGGTGGATCCCGGTTTCAGAATCGGAGTCGTCGTCTTCTATGGGGGTTCCGGGCTGGGTTCGTTCACGGTTAACTCGACGGATTCTCTTCAGAGCAAGATAGTTAGCCTCGTGCGCAACATACCACACGCGGATGTCGTAATCAAGGTCGGGGATGGAGCCCCGAAGCTCTCGAAGGAGATAGTCAGCACGATGATAGAGCAGCTCCCTGAGGCGAAGGTCGAGGTCGTGGATGAGAGGGGTACGACCGGCAACAAGTTGAGATCCCGTGGGCTGACGAAGGATCAGCGCGCCGCGGAGAGGATAGCCTTTCGCAAAGGAAGAAGTCTTGCTCAGACACCTGACTAGATCGCGAAATCCTTCACCATCCGCTCGATTTCCTGGCTCTTGAAGTCGCCCTCGTGCAAATCCTGCTTCAGCCATGCCGGAAGCATCTCGACTATCTCCTGATCGTCGAACCTAGAGTCAAGGAGGAACACAAGACCTCGCTTGTCGGGGCTGCGCATGTGCCTTCCCGCCGACTGGATTGCCTTTCTCACAGCGGGGAGGAGTGATATCACCAGATAGGCGTCGTGCTTGCTGAAACCCGATTTGGTGTACTCCGCGTACATGGTGGGTGATGGCGGAGGGAGGGAGAGTCCGACGACCACCGAGGCGTCCATCTGGTCGCCTGGGAAGTCCTCGCCCTCGGAAAAGCGGGCACCCTGAACCGCGAGGAGGATCGAACCAGGTCTCGATTTGAAGGACTGCATTATCTCGTCAGCTTCCACGTTCCCTAGGTTGCGGGCCTCCGTCAGCAGGTTCCGGTCTCCCCCAACATCCAGCAACAGGGGCTGGATCGAATCCAGCACAGCATATGAGGGCACGAATATGCCTATCCCGCCCCGGACCGCGTTGCATATGGCGGTGATCTTTTCGGTCATCTTGCGGAACATCTCTGAGGTCCGAAGTTTGAAGCGCGTGCTGACCCCTACATCGATAATCGTCCGAACCCGAAAGGTCTGGCTCGGATTGACCTTGTGAATGCGGGTCCGGCCGTCGAGGCCGATGGATTTCAGGAAGAGGTCGCTGGGGTTTATCGTCGCGGAGAGCAAGATCAGGCTCTTGTACTCCTTCACAAGGCTGGTGAATCGACTCGGCGTATCGGTATCCACCAGGAACAGGGCTCTGTCTGATTTCGCGATGATGGTCCTCTCAGAACCGAGCGAAGAGAGGAGACCCCTCAGGAAGTCGCCGACCTTGGTGATTGATGTCGGAAGGTTTCTTCCCGTCGCGATAGACTGCCAAGCTACACCCGAACAGGTGGAGAGTTCGAACGCGATGTTTGGCAGCCATGTCGCGTCGTGCGACTGAGAGACTCTCTCGATTAGTCGATGCTTGTCCACATACCAGGACGTATTTTTGGCGCAAAAATCGATGAGCGACTCGAGGATCTGCGCAAGCGACGACTCGATCCGCCCTAGGTAAAGCTCCCGCGAATCCCTCAGCGCCTGCTCTATGTCGGCGAATGAGAGCTCGGTCGTGGCCGAGTCTCTGATGAAATCCCTCAGATTGTGCGCTTCATCTATGACTACGACGGTCTCTGAAGGGCTCCACCGCGCGCTGTTCAGCAGGAGCGACCTTGATGCCTCATCGAAGAGATAGTGGTAGGTGGTGACCAGAACCCTTGAATTGGCTATGGCGAGACGCGCCGCTTCGTACGGGCACACGTGTGCAGTCCGGCACGTCCCAAGGAATCTGGAGTGACTCTGTACCGATGAGCTGAACTCTCTTACCAGTGAATCGACCTCCTTGTTCAGCAGGCTGATGTTCAGGAAGTAGGAGCAGAGGTTGTTGGTGACGTTGAAACTGCAGTACCATTTGAAAGATTCTTGGCTGACTGGAAACCGCGACGTCTCCTTGAGCAGGCAATAGTCGCCCTTGGCGAAGAGGTATGTCGTGCGCACTTGAGACTTCCTTTGCATCCGTTCGATCTCCTCCATCACCCGGAACACCTGCCTCTTGGTCCTGCAGGCGTAGATTATGCGATTGTCATCCTCCTCTGCAGCGAGAATCGAGCCTGTGAGGACCGGAGCAGTCTTTCCGAAGCCGCTCATCGCTTCGACGACGAGCCGGTTCCTGTTCTTGCAGGCCTCATAGACGGAGTTAGCCAGGTCGAATTGGCCATCTCTGAAGGATGGGTATGGAAATAGCTCCTTGAGATTCACGCGCCGGTAGTCTGTCGCACTATTTTAGGACAAACCATCAGAGCGAGATGCGTGACGTGAAGTCCTCCCTTCCGAATATGGTCTGCACGGCCCTCGCGACCTTGTTCCTCTGTTCGGGGAGAGCGTAGACCCGCAGCACATCGGTGAAGCCCGTGATCGACCCGACCAGCGGGAGCTCAGTGATCGATACCCTCTCACTGTGCTTTCCGTTGAAGTCGTCGGAGACCAGCGTGATGGAGTTCAGGGTCTCTCGCGTGTACGTGTACGGGACGGAGGGCGTCGTCGGGACATCCAGGTAGACGTTCGTCGCCTCGACGCCGGCCTTCTTGGCTATCTCTCCTATCAGTTCGTTCCTGAATCTCTTCTGGCTGAAGATTTTCTCCACCACGCGGTCCTTCCGCTGCATGACCTTCTCGAAGACGCACTTGACGAGCTTCCTGTTGTTGTAGTTCTCTGCCAACTCTCTTGCGAGCCTGAGCTTCTGGTTCTTGGGGCGAAGAGAGGCCAGGTTGTGGACGACGATTTCGTCGGTCAAATCCAGATAGCGGTCTATGTTTGAGAGATTCGTCAGTCCGAGCTCCTCGTCAGCGAGGGCCATCGAGTGCGCGAGCATCAGCTCTGCCGCCCTCACGGTCCTGTGGAAGTATACCGCCTTGAACATCTCGTACCGAGCGATAAGGAGGGCCTCGAAGGCGTACAACGCCGCCTGATTCAGTACCAGGTGATCCCCCATCACGTCGAGCGAGTCGATTACCCGGTGGATATCCACTTTGCCGTACTCGACGCCCGTGAAATAGGAGTCCCTGAGAAGATAGTCCATTATGTCGGCGCTCAGGCCGCCTGCAATCACCTCGTTCATGAAAGGATGGGTCTTCTGTTTCCCGATGCAGAGCTGGGACATCGCCCTCGGCGAGATGCTGTATTTCTCGAGTATCTCCCTGATGTCAGACTCCAGGACTATCCGCTGCGACATGTCTTCATGGCTGAGACCAGTCTTATCGGTGAGGACCTCCTCGAAGAGATGTGAGAACGGCCCGTGTCCTACGTCATGCAGTAGGGCGGCCAGTCTCAGTTCCTGTATCTGCTCCTCGCCGAGGTCGACCTTGTCGGCAATCGACTCGCCGATGAGTCCTGCCACATGCATCGTGCCCAGTACGTGCTCGAACCTTGTGTGGACTCCTCCTGGGTAGACCATGTAAGCGCCGGCCAGTTGGTGTATCCTCCTCAGTCTCTGTACGAATGGGGAGTCTATTATCGCGCGTTCTTCCTCGGTGATTTTGATGTACCCGTGTACCGGGTCTCTGATCTCTGCCACGTATCGGAGCGTCATAGTCTTGCCCTCAGCCGTGCGTCGAGACTGCCTTTCACGACTTTGATGATCGAGTCGTGCACTCCTCTGACGCTCCTGGACCCGTCTACGATTATCCAGCCGAACTTCGGGGCCAGCTCCCTGTAGAGCGATTGGACCCGGAATTGCATTTCGTGGTCCTTTTCGTAAGAGTCCTTTGGTCCCGGTCTCCTTGATGTCAGGGCCATGGAAGGTGCATCGAGCACTATGACCAGATCAGATTTTGGTAATCCCTGCTCCAGTGCGGCCAGCCATTCTAGACGCAGTCCATTCGCGACGCCGTACACCAGGTTTGACTCAGTGTACCTGTTCACGATGACTACTTCATTCTCGATTTGGGACTCTCTGATTGCCGCTAGTTTCTCCCATCTGTTGGCCGCGAACAACATGTGCCTCACCTCGGCCTGGAAGGTACGCTTGCCCGCCAAGAACGCTTTAATCTCTCTCCCGATTGGGGTTTCGTAGTCCGGGAATGAGAGCGAGGTCACCTTGACCCCTTTGCTCTTGAACCAAGTCTGCAGGTGAAGGCTCTGAGTACTCTTTCCCACCGCGTCCACGCCCTCTATGGAGATTATCCGCCCTCCTCGGCTCAACGAGGCTGAGTCGCGCGTCTTCAATAAAAGAGTGTTATGGCGGTCAGCAGAAGAATCACCGGGACAAACATTCTCGTATAGCCCTTGGAGAGAGTGATCGCGTCCTTCGTCAGCCCGGCGAAGTCGTCGAGTGATTCGGTACCGATTAGCTGGGTCTCCATCTCGAATCGCGCCACTGTGAGCGCGCATGGAGCGACTTTGTTCTCCGCAGCTGCCGCCAGCTTCTTTACGGCTTCCACCACCGCGTCTTTCCCGCTGCCCTCGCCCAAAGCGAAGTACCCCCGGCTGGTCCGGTTCCGCGCTGCAAAATTGTGGGTGTCTGACGTGCAGAGTTCAACCAATCCTGCGCCGGTCTTCCCTAACTCTTCCGCTATCCTTTCCCGCAGACCAGAGGCCGCGTTGTTGGAATCTGCGCTCACGAGTACGTTCTTGGCGTCGTCTGTGGCGAACACCGTCACACAAATCCCGCCATCGCTGACGTCGGAACCGAGCTTCAGGCCCATCTCCGTCGAGCTGGCGAACCCGACGCTGAAGGGTCGCTCTGGTAGTGTCAGCACCCTCGCGAATATGGACTCCCAGTCGTCCCTCGTGATCTGAGATTGTGGTCGGCTTTCGCCGTCTACTGAATTGTGGGCGTCCACCATGGAGAGTCTGAGACCGAGCTTCGCCGCGGCAGCAGAGGCATCTGTCACACTAGTTGGATCGAGGTCATCAGAAAGGAAGGGGGAGTTCGAGATTATCGAAATGATGTTATTTCCGAACGCCACCGAGGTTATGTTAGTGATGCCAATCTTGTCGTGCACGGGTCCCCTCATCAGTCCTCTTCCCGAGGTGCTGAGAGTCTCCACGAACTCTGAGATTCCAGTGGCATATGCTGCAGCCAGCTTGTTGGTGGGTGTATTCCTTTCATGCCCGCCTGTCCCGTGGAGCACGATTGGAGCCACTCCCTTTACCTGGAGAGCGCGGCGGATGAGTTCGGAAAGATTGTAGCTCCCAACAGGGAAGAACGGGCCTGGATGAACACCGGGCAGGACGAAGACAATCCTCTTCTCGCCGCTCTCGGCCAGCACTACGTCCGTGACTACTGACTCGCTCCTTGCATAGTTCGTGAAGTACCTTTCAAGGTCATCGGGTTCTTGAACGACCCAGGTCTTGAGGAACGCCTGGAGGACCTGCAATGCCGGAATCCCGTGTTTCGTCTTGAGGTTCTCCAGCCTCAGCAGGAAGACCACCATTAGGACTAGGGCTAAGATTCCCGTCAGAGCGGGATAGAGGTACAGGTACCCTCCAGCGGAGACGACTATCACGAGGATGGAGAGCGGGTGAATCGCGGCGAGGATGAGTGCCATCAGTGTGTTCCTGACAAATGCGCCATTGATTATGATGGATTCGAACCCCCACACAAGAAACGCGCCGAAGATGAACTCGTTCGTGCCTGCGTGTAGCCCGGTGACCGAGGAGACGGCTACGCCCAGAGTTAGTGGGATGATCCAGATCAGCGTGGACACTAAGAGCAGGCCGAAGAGCCGTCTAGCCGACGCGATTGATTTGCGGTCGATGATTCGAATCAGGCCCGTCAGCAGGAATGCCGCGACGGGCGCCGTGATGATGCACGCTCCGATTATCTCCAGCGAGAGCGGCCTGGCAATCGACGCCAGTTCCATGAGCGCGCCGCTCGAGACTATGAGCAGTAAGAGGGAGACGGCGAAGGAGGGCAGGACGAAGAGATGTCTGTATCGCTTTGCTAGCTGCGCCGTTGATGACCCGTACAGTTGGACCTACCTGAAGAGCTGATTCATTATAATGGAGCCGATGATAAGCGCCATAGAGGCAGCCAGGACGAACTGCGGCCTTATCTTCACCCCTTCGGTTTCGTCTTCGAAGAAGCGCAGTAGACCCGCGCTGGATGCCGGCATCGGCGCATTTTTCTTCTTGTTGCTCATCGTTGGTTCGCTCCGCTACGCTCACGATGCCGCCCGCCAAGCCTTCTAAAATACGTTGTGTAATCGGAAATTCTCGATTTTCGTCCGCAAACATATAATTAGCGAAAGGTCGTCGCGACGACCCTATGTCAGAATCGTCGGATTACAAGAAGATCATTAGCCTGGTATCGCAGCATGAGAAGTGGTTCTCCGAAAGCCTGCCTCTCGTGGCGAGCGAGAACGTCGCATCGCGCGGAGTCAGGGAGGTCCTTTCCTCCGACCTCGGCCAAAGATATGCCGAGGGATGGCCTGGGGAGAGGGTCTATGCCGGTTGCAAGTACATCGATCAGATTGAGCTGTCTGCAATCGACCTGGCAAAGAGGCTGTTCAAGGCGGAGTTCGTCGACGTCCGCCCTGTCTCAGGGGCCTGCGCGAACTTGGCAGTGTACTCGGCGATCTCAGATCCTGGCGACACCCTGATGGCCCTCTCCATCCCCAATGGTGGTCACGTCTCAGCCGCTAAGAAGGAGTTCTCCGGGACGGCCGGTCTCGTCCACGGCCTGCAGATAGAGTACTTCGCCTTCGACAAGGCGAGCATGAACATCGATGTCGACGAGTCCAAGAAGAAGCTGAGAGCACTCAGAGCAGAGGGACGCAGGCTAAAGATAGTGATGTTCGGAGGCAGCCTTTTGCTCTTCCCCCAGCCCGTGCGCGAACTGAGCGAGGTCGTCAGAGAGATTGGAGCCGTCCCGTGCTATGATGCCGCTCATGTTGCCGGTCTCATCGCAGGCGGGCAGTTCCAGGACCCCCTCAGGGAAGGAGCCCACCTGATGACCTTCAGTACCCACAAGACTCTCTTTGGGCCTCAGGGCGGCGCAATCGTAGCGAAGGCGGAATATGGTGACAGCATAAAGAAGGCGGTCTTCCCGGGAACCTCGAGCAACCACCATCTTCACAACGTGGCGGCCAAGGCAATGACGTTTGCGGAGTTCCTGAAGTACGGAAAAGCGTACGCCAGCGACGTCACAAAGAACGCCGTCGTGCTCGCAGAGCGCCTTTCAGAGCTGGGCGAGAACGTGGTAGGGGAGAACATGGGCTTCACAAAGTCCCACCAGGTCGCGCTTGATGTGACGCGCTATGGAGACGGCGGATCTGTGGAGAAGAAACTTGAGTCCATGAACATAATCGCCAACAGACAGCTGCTTCCTGGTGACCTCGCGGCAGGACGGCACTACACCAACCCCGGTGGGGTCAGGCTTGGCGTCTCGGAGCTCACTAGGCTCGGAATGAAGAAGAATGATATGCAAGAGGTCGCTGAGATCCTCCACCTGGCTCTGAGGACTGAGAAGGTCGCGGAGGTCAAGAAGCGCGTCCTGAGCCTGCGAAAGTCGCACCAAAAGGTGCACTACTCGTTCAAGACATCGGCAGCGTACTTCTATGCTCAGACGGGCGCGAAATCTGTGAGCTCCAGCTGAGTGGAACGTTCCTTCTCGTTGAAGAGCTGGTCCAGTTCTCTCACTAGGAGGTCGAGCCTGCCCTTGATGTATTCGTCGACGTCGTAATCGTTGGCAAGCCTCCTTGCGAGAGAGAGATACTTCTCCACCGAGCCGCGCGTCAGAGTCTCTCTGAGCTCCTGGCCGCACATGTCGCACCTGCCGGATATGGTCGGTCTTCTGAACGAGCGGCCGCAGCCCCGGCACTTGAACGACTGGGTGGCGTACTTCTTCATGTTACCCATGATATCCCTGAGAAGGTGAGTCTTGATTATCGATTCGACCACATCCTTCGTTGAGACCGCTTCAATCTTCTCGGCGACCTCAATCTGTTTGGAAATCTTCTCGTTGAGGCTCGTCAGTGTAGGATACGCGCTCCTGGGATGCTTGATTGTTATCGATTCTGTACCGTTCGTGAAGCCGTACCCGTAGAACTGTCCTTCCTTGTTGAGCCTGTCGCCAATCCTCTCGATCAGGCGCGACACCTTCGATGGGTTTGGGCTCTCCTGGCTCAGGCGATAGAACTCCAGCGGGTATATCCACGCCAGGTCGAAGTTGTGCGCCTGGTCATCCACCTCCGCTGGCAGAAGTATCGGCTGTATGAGTAACGGCGTGTCCATGAGGCCGCCTATCTGGTTGGGGATGTACTCCACCGAGAAGTTGAGTAGCACGTCCAGGAGGAGCAGGAGCGAATCGCCGTCGCCGTCGCAGTCCCTTCTCTTCGCCGCGTGCCAGCATGGATTTGCGAAACACACCTGTGCGTTGGTGAAGCCGACTATCCTCCCGACTACGCCCACTGATGTGTGCGGCGCCAGACCGACCGCTATCTTTCCCAGGAGGTCGGGAACCGAGTTTATGTTGTAGATCTTATCGAGGTTGTATATTGTCTCAAGCTCATCATCGGCGAATTTAGCAATCCTCACGAGGTCGGAGGCTATGTTCTCCGGGATGATGATGTCCTGAGGCTTCAGTTCGAGTATCTGGTCGACCGTGGTCAGAGGGGCTCGGTGGATGTCCTTGGTGTAACCAAGAGAGATTAGTTTCTCGATATCGATGTGAATGTCCCTCGGACGGAAATGTGTAAGCGTCGCGTTGGTGAGATCAATCCTCGTCGTTCCATCCTTGTAGACGTAGACTTCGTGCTTGCTTCGGAGCGCACCCTTCTCGATGAGCTCGCAGAATTTCGACTCGCTCGAGAGCCCGCGCACTCCCTTGATTGGTTTCCCGCCCATCGTCGGTACCCTCCGAAGCGCACGTTCCATCCCGAACTTGAGATCGTAGCCGTAGCTCGAGTGCCTCACCCCGTCAACCTTGCAGTTCGGGCACGTTCTAACGTCCTTCAGGACCTGGCCGCACCTTGGACAGCTCAGGAATCGTATGGTAGCTTCGCTGCACTCCTGGCATTTGCTTGAGAGCCTTCTCTGCCCGCATGATGGGCAGATTACGTTGACCACGTCGATGGCCACGACTCCGGATTTCGATGCAGTGAGCAGGTCTCTGGCGCTGCCGCCGCTACTTCCGACCGGGAAGAGGACGTGGACTGGCGGCTTCAGATGCCTCAGCATCGCCTTCTCAGGACGTCCCACCCTCATCCCGATGGTGGCTGTTGTCTGCCGGGTCACCCTGATTCCCGAGATCTTGCTCACCATCTCCAGCGTGTCTGTGAACTGCTGCTCTGAATCGATTGATTCGCCCAGCCGGAGTAGTCTTGTAAGGACCTGCGCCGCGTCTCCCTCAAAGACCGCCGTCTCCATGATGCGGGTGTAAGGTACGAGCAGGCTGTGCAGCATGGATTCTATGTGGCCTGATGAAATCTCGACCAGAACTTCTGGACCCGCGACTTTCATCGAGCCCCTGAGGGCGAGAAGGTCAGGGATCGAGAGCCTGTCAAAGCGAGGGTTGTAGTATGGGTTTATCGGTACGTCCATCTCCTCGGCTATCTTCAGCGCCTCTGTGGCCGTCGGGAGGCTGCCGCTTCGAATCTCAGACACCCTTGAGCCTCCGATGCTTCCCGCAATCGAGGTGGTCCTCTCCTGATCGAGGAGGGCGTGCTCGAGGTCCTGCAGCCACCACTCCTGCACGTATGGGGAAGGTTGGATGGTCTTGTTGTTCTCCAGGAAGTCGCCGAAGCTGATCAGTGCGTCTCCGAGGTCGATTATCTTGACGACGTTGTCGTGAAAGGCCTCTGCCTCCTTCACCGTGTTTATCTTCCTCACCGAGCCGTCTCGCATCACGACGGTCGGGCCTTCTATCGAGTCAACGAAGGCGATGGTGGCGGATTTCCCGGGTGTGTCCACCTTCACCTGTGTGCCGGCCACCACGGCGTCGTCCAAGAGAGTGGCGAGCACCGGGTGGATGCCCAGCGTCGACAGCCCAGTGTTGATCGATCTTCCGTACCGAATCCTGAAACCTCCTTTTGCGTTGTGAGAAGAGAGGACGGCGCGGCCGGAAATCACTTCCTCGAAGTGGGCGCCCGCCTTCTCAGTCTCGTTGGTAGACTCCTGCTTTCCGCCCTTCAGTTGAGGGAGCCACTCCCAGCCTGAGATTTCCAGTTCCCGGAGTACTTTCGTCAGCTTGTGGGCGCGTCCGATTATTCCGTCGTTGAGGACCCTGAGGGCCCCACCCCTGACCCTGTCGGTGCTCACCCTCTTCAGGTTCCGGTGCACTACGACCTCGACCGGGTCGGTCTCAACGCCGTCGATCTCGACCGGGAGATTTGATATGGCCACGCGGATGTCGTCGTCGGTGACCCTGTACTGGAAGTTGCCGACCTCACGCTCGTACACCCGGAGCTCCTCGATGTACCGGCCGATCTCCTCTTCGCGCGCATGGTACGGGGAGAGTCCGAGCTTCTTCCTCACGACGTCTCCTATCAGGACCGAGAGCGCTGCTTCGGTTCCTCCGGCAGAGCGCATGGGGCCAGCGTACGAAATCGAGGCGTACTCGCTATTGTCGTCATTCTTCTTTATCGATACGGAGTAGATGCCCTGAATCGGGGCCACCGTCACGCCGTCAGTGATTACCGCCAGACCTGCGCGCACGGCGTGGTCAAGCGCCTGTTCCTTCTTCATGGGTCCGAACTTCCCGAGCGCAATCTCCTCGGCGATGGTCAGGGTGGCTCTCTCCTTGGAGGTAGACTTCAGGAGCTCGCGGAGCCTGTCGGCGAGGCCCTCGAACTGTGTGAGACCCAGCATCTGGTTGACCCTGTCAGCCAGGTCGAAGACGACCTTGGACTCGACGAACTCGTTCGGGTCGAGACCTTTCGCTTTCGCCTTCTCGGCCGCGGTGAACGTCGCCTCATACTCCCCCAGTATACCCTTGTAGTAGTCCTCGAGGTGGGCGGGAAAAGCTGTGAGTTGCTTCATTCGCTCCCAGGAGACATCAGCCGAGAAGGGCATCGATTGCTTCAAGGACGGAAGGGGGTTAAAGGCTTAACTTGGATACTGAAGTCCTTTTCCTCCCTTGGGAATAAACCGTTTAAAACGGGCGAATTCCTCGTTAAGCGATAATCTCGGAGGTTCCATAGGTGAACTCCGCCTACTTCATGGAAAGTCTGATACTGGTTTGCCATTAATTGGTGGTTTGGTAGGAGTCTGTTTCGATACAGCTAGGCTAGGTCGAGCAAGCCCGCGTCTTCGCCGATGACCCTGGCCAGCGTCTCGTTGTCGATCAAGACCTTGATCCTCTTCGTCCTGCCTCTACGGCCCTTGCTCACTACCGCGGCCTCCACCAGGCCGAGCACGTCCAGCTCGGCGAGGATGCCGCTCACCCTCCTTTGAGTTAGAACCTCGGCACTGGACTTTCTTGCCAGGTTGCTGTAGGCGAGGTAGACCTCGCCCGTGTTGGTCCCGCCCGGGAACTTCGAAGCGGCGATGATGATGATCTTGTTCTGCAAGGGGAGCGACTGCAGGGCCTCTTCGACGCGGTCCCTCTCTACCTTCTGGGACGCCTTCCTGATGCACTCCTCGTCGACGCTCTGGTGGCCCTCACGCTCGGCTACCTCGCCCGCTATCCTGAGAAGGTCGACGGCCCTCCTCGCGTCGCCGTGCTCCGACCCGGCCAGCGCGGCGCAGAGATTGATGGTCGATTCAGGTACGACCCCGGGCTTGAACGCCGCCTTTGCCCGTTCGGCCAGAATCGAACGTAGTTCTTCCGTGGTGTAGGGCGGGAAGACCAGCTCCTCCTCGCCGAGGCTGCTCAGCACCCGGGGGTCCAGCGCTTCCTTGAACCTCAGGTCGTTCGAGATGCCGACGATGGTGAGGAAGCCAGGAGCGACCTGCTCGCCTGCCCTTGTGAATTGGTAGAGGGTCTCGTGCTCGGAGTTGACAAGGTAATCTATCTCGTCCAGTATGAGAACGAAGTGGATTCCGTTCTTAGCTATGCTTTCGAAGATTCTCCCGACAACTTCGCTGATCGAGAGCCCAGTCAGCGGGATTCTCTTGTCCTCTTCTAGAGGGAGCGCCTCTGCAATCTTGAAGAGCGTCCTGTACTCAGTGCCCGCGATTCTTGAATTGACGTACGTCGCCAGTATCTGCTTCGAGTCGTCCTGATTCTGGAGCTTGCGTACCACCAGCCGTGCGACGGCCGTCTTTCCCGTCCCGGTCTTCCCGTAAAGCAGTAGATTGGATGGCTTGGAGCCATGAAGGGCAGTTCCCAGGACCTGTGCGATGTTCGAAATCTGACTCTCCCTGAAAGGAAGGTGGTCTGGGATGAATTCGGGCGACAGAGCGCTCCTGTCCTGGAAGAGGGCTCTGCCCTGCTTCGCCTTGGTGAAGATGGCGTCTATCCCGTCGTCCATGTCGACAACACCGGAAACACTGGTTAGATAAGCCCTCTCTCGGCTTACCTCGCTCTCACTTTGTAAGTTGTCGTTGTATGAACCGCCACACCTCGTGCTCGGGAGGACGGTGCGGGAACGTGTCCTTGCGTGATTCCCAGTCGTATAGCGCCTCGATGCAGTCAAGCGTCTCCTCGTCCGTCGAAAGCATTTTGGAGGAAGTCTGCTCGCCGTACTCTGAGCGGATGAAGACCTTCCCGTCGAAGGCAATCGTGGTTCCACCTTCATGATGTGAAGTGCGGAAGGACGCGCCGTTCCGAAGATCATCTAGAATTTCGTGTTTTAGGACCACGATTGGCACCGGGTCCTCCTTCTCGCTCGCACGTCTCGCCTCTTCGTCCAGGGCGTCGTGGACTCGTCGGGTGTACACCTCCTGGGATGCACCGCCTAGGAGGCCCAGTGTCGGGGCCGTCTGCAGGTTGGAAGTCCAGTGCTCGAATGCCTTGTCTGCGTGGCTGTGGAATTCAACTTCGGTGTTCCATGTGTTTGGAACCCATGCGGTGACCTGCAGAGAGTACCAGTTCCCTTTCGGGAGGGCCGCCTCGAAACGGAGCCGAACGTCCCGGCCGATGAAGGGTGGGTTGTCCGAACCGGAGTAGGCAAGCTTCTCTCTCTGCGCCTCGTCGCGCGCCAGAAGCAGTCGCAAGGTCTTCTCAATCTCGAACCTCATCTCGAAAGGATTACTGGAAGACCAGAAGTATGTCGAGTATTCGCGAGTCCAGTTCTCTGCATCGTTCCTGGCGGGTTTCGCTTCCATCTGGCGCACTTTCTGGCGGATCTTGTTTCAGCGGAGATTTCAAGGTTCTTGTCCGCCGACTGTCCTCCACACCAAACTGGCGAATATGATGGAAGTGCCCCTTCAACCTTGGGTTATGATTTGAACTTGGACCGTGTAAGAGAACTGGGTCCCGTTCGTGAAAGCCCCGTCAATCGTGAGAGGATAATCTGAGCCGGTCTGGAGACCGACGCCGATCAGAGTGCGTGTGCACTGGGCGCTCTGGCCGGGCAACAGAGGGTTTGAGGAACTCAAATTGAAGGCGAATGTGAAGGGTTGATTGAACCCTCCGGGATTTGTCAGGGGAGGTTCGATTGAGAGGGTCGCGTTCAGGAAAGTGATTGGGACATCACCGACGTTCTTCAGGGTCACGTCGACTATCGGGCCTCCTGGATTGTACGGCTGGATTGGACCGATGACCGAGACGACTTCGATGGGGCTGCCGGGTGCAAGCGCGACCAGGAAGTGGAGCAGAGTCACCTGCCCCCAAGCATCCTCTGCCGCGAGGGTGTAGGTGCCCGGCTGGAAGTAATCGAATGTAGCGTTGGTTGACGGATTGGCTGCATCCTGAATAGACCAGGAACCCAGATACTCGGTCTCGGCTCCCGCGCTCTGTGTCCACATGTCCCGGGGAGCGGTGGCGTTTCCTGAGCCAGTGGGCTGCGGGCTAACCGCCGTTATGTTGTCGCTCATGGGCGCGAATGACCAGTACTCAATCGCGAAAAGGGCAGGGCAGTTGTAGATGCCGGGATACGACAATTCAAGGGAGGTACCCTGCGACAGGTTGCCGGCATCGTAGTACCCAGCAAACACTCCTATGCCAAAGGGAAGCTGACTGCATGGATCTAGGCTCAGGTCGGTAGCGCCAGGCGCTGTAAGATTGTTCCGTGCGGTGAGCGTGTTAAACAGAGAGATGTTGACCGGGACGCCACTCCCTTGCGAGAATGTTGTCTGCTGCATACTGATTATCAGACGAAGCCCGGTTGGCGAGAGGGCCGCAGATGTCGTATTCCATGTGGATGGTGCCACCGTCGCCGACGCGGTATGTGTGGTCGCCGACGGCTGCTGCGAGCTCAAGGCGAAGATGCCTAGCCCCGCGACAAGCAAGACGATAATCATCGTGAACGCTATGGTCGTGGAACCGATAGCCGTTCTTTGAGATGCCATGGTGTCTTCGTGTTTGAAAGAAGTCGATTTCTGATTAATAGTTTTGTCCGAACGGAATCACAACTGAGCACAGACAGACCTATTAGCGAATATCGCCGCTTCACGACATATGGGTCTGAGCGCAACGCGGACGATATGTTTCGATAAGGGGCTCGACAGGCCCTCCAGACTATAGGGCGCCACCAGAAGATGTCGGTCAACGCCATCGTGAACAAGCTGGTCAGGGAGTATGTGGAGTGGGACAGGTACAATGAGAAGATCCACATCATGGAGATATCGCCGACTCTTTTGACCGAGCTCATGGAGCGATGCTCGCTGGATGATGCTAGGGAGCTCGGGAAGAGGATGTCTCAAGACCTCGTCCGGCCATCTATAGAGCAGATGTTCGTTGATTTTACGTTCGACAACACAGTCGAGTTTCTCAGGAGGGAGGTTCGCCCTGTACACTAGACGCTTCGATTTTGAGGACAGTGTGGAAGGCCGCAAGCACCTTATCATGCTCAGGCACTCGCTAGGTCTGAAATGGTCGGCGTACTACGGGAGAATGCTCACGGATATCTTTGAGAAGGGATTGAGAATCAGGATTGAGCAGAGTATCGGTCCAGAGGCCTGCTCCGCAAAGTTCGAACTCTAGGTAATCTGAGAGAGTGTCGTTGCTATCCAAAGCGCATCGTAGTCTGACGCGATAGATGTGCTATAGTCGATGGAGTGTACTGTGATAGAGACTTAGCCCTCTAAACTGATTCGTGCGATGTACGCGTACTCGTGTGCAGTAGGCGGATGATGCTCATCCTGGTGGACTGATTTCTGGCTCTGTTCTCGTGCGTCAGATTTCAGGTGCACCTGAAACTCTGGGTCCGTCAGCTGGTATGTTAGGATGATTTTGTTGCTGGAGGTGTCGACTATCTCGACGCTGGAGACTGGTTGGAAGCCTTTCTCTTGGAGGCCCTGCATCCTCTTCCACATGTCACGGGCGGCGTCCCTTACAGTATCGCCCCTCCCATCTATTGTTATTGCCGGCAACGCACACCTTAGGCATCTATGTGATACTAAACCTTAGTCCTCGGCGTAGGGAATCGACCTCTTAATGCCAAGCAGGCATTAGGAGGAAGGCGGATGCAAAGCCGCTGAGGAGGTGGAGCGAACAGGTTTAAGGCGCATCTGAGAAACAGTGAACCACTCTTGAGCGAAGGGAAGGAAAGACGAGCCTCTAGGATCGGAACGTTGGTGAGGACATGGGGCCCTGCCTGGCTCGTGATGATAGCCGACGTCGACGCGGCCAGCGTCATCACCGCAGCCGAGAACGGGGCGCTCTATGGTACGGGGCTCCTCTGGCTGCTCGTGGTGCTCACCGCCCCGTTGTTCGTCATCCAGGAGGTCGCGGGCAGGGTGGGAGCCGTGACTGGCAAGGGGCTCGGACAGCTGATCAGGGAGAACTTCTCTCCGAGGATTGCGGCTGTGGCTGCCCTTCCAATGGTCGGAGCGGATATCATGATCTATACCTTGGAATACGCCGGAATAGCAATTGGCCTCCAGATATTCGGCGTCCCGCCGTTCGTCTCCGTCCCATGCGCCTTCGGTCTGAACATCCTTCTGGTGTACCGGCGCAAGTATGCGCAGATAGAGAAGCCGCTGCTGGCGATCTCGTTCGTCCTCGCACTCTCATATGGCATCTCCGCCTACTACGCTGCGCGTTCGGGTATTCGGTTCGATTCGTTCCTCTTCTCGGCCTCGCCGACCTTCCTGTTTCTCATCGCTGCCAACGTCGGGTCCACGATAGTGCCGTTCATGCTCTTCTACCAAGCCTCCGCCAGCGCCGAGAAGGGAATCACCTCCAAGAATCTGTGGGCGATGAGGCTCGAGACCGCTGTCGGGGCGATCATATCGGAGTCGATACTGATTGCAGTGGAGATAGCGGCCGTGGGTGTCGGCAGCGGTCCCGGAAAACTGGCGCCCCCTCAAGCCTTGGCCGGGGCTCTGTCGGTGGTCTCAGGCGACCTCTCTCCCTATCTGTTTGGTGTCGGCCTGATTTCTGCAGGATTCGTGGCTCTCATTGTCGTCTCGTTGGGCAGCGCCTGGGGAGTGACGAGCGCGATGGGGTGGGGAAAGAAGAATCTCTTCAGGGTGTATCTGCTCGAGTCCATACCTGCTCTGGTAATCAGCCTCCTGCCCTTCAATCTCGTTGGTCTTTCTCTCAGTCTTCTGGCGATCCAAGTTGTGGTGTTGATAGCCCCAGCGGTCCTGCTCGGCCTGATAGCCTCAAAGAAAGGTCTGATGGGTACTCATTCGCTGAAAGGACCGAACAAACTCCTGTACTGGATTCTCCTACTCGCGGTTGTGAGTACGGGCGTTGTGAGTTTGCTATCGCAGGCGATCTAGAGCGACTTTCGGTAGAGCACGTCGATTCTTCAGAACTACTCGCCTGTGTCGTTCTTCTTCATTCGCGCTCTAATGAGCTTCTTCATCAGCGGGACCGGTATCTCCTCGTCCAGAGGAAGATGGACGGCCGATTTGGTAGTCTTGTAATCTGCAAGTTCCTTCCTGTGCTCCTCTATCATTGGAGGGCGCAGATAGAGTCCGATGTGCGCTCTCTGGAGGCCGAACCAAGCAAGCCGCCCCTTGTAGTTGTAATATGGTATCTTGTAGCTTATGCTCTCAGCGGCGGTCGGCGCGGCGGCTTTAATCGCTGCCCGAACTTCCCTGAGCTTGTCGCGTACCTCCTCCGGAGCGGCAGATATGTAGGCGTCCACGCTCTCCGGTTCGTCTTTCACGTCGCCTCACGGGGTCCAGGTTCTCTTGGCTCTTGCTGCGGAATGGGACTTCCGAGATCTAGCCCCGGGGCCGATGCTGGATATGAGGGAGGGTTGGGCATCTAACCTGACGATACTGGCGCGTTTCCCACGCTGCGACTAGTGGAGCAGAGCGAGCAGTCTCCGCAGAGGCAGTCTGCCGGACAACACCTCTCGTTGCAAGGTTGGGCAGGGATGTGCTGGAAGTGCGACCCAGCTTCCCTCACTAACAGGAATGATGCAATCGTCAGAACGGACCAGTTGCTCACGAGAGGGATGTAGTTCCAGCCGCGCAGGTTCAAGTCCCATTGGATGAGGTTGCTAATCGAGCTGGTCATCTGCAGATAGTTTGCGGCTAGGAGAAGTACCATCGAAAATACTATTGCAGGAAGACCGAAAATCTTGACGGCTTTTATTACTCCTGTTCTGAACGAGACAATTACATTGGTCACGAGCCAGACGGCAAAAGCCGCAATCCCCGACTGGTAGGAAGATGCAAAACTGTAGTAGGTCGCATCCACAACAGCGAACAGAACATAGACGAAAACCCCCGAGAGCGCAAGGGTCACCACGAGCCATCTTGGGAAATGTGGCGCGACGGGCCTGCTAAGCCAGGATGGAACGGTCGGCTTTACGACGAGGAAAAAGGCCACTATGGAAGCGAGGACCAGCCCCTCTGCGATTTCATTGATTGTGTCCAGTCGGAAGGGGGTGAGGAGGCACGCCTCTTGACATCCTGTCGCGCTGAGTACGAAGAGGGTGAGAGAGGTGAGAAGGAAGACGAACACGACCAATATCCAGCGAGCTTTATTCATCATTGATCTGATTCATCCCTGCGGCGCAACAAGTTCGACGCGGCTATGTTAAGGAGACGCTAGCATACTCAAAAACATTCTCGTTTGCTGACCGAGGGTCCGAATGGTCCACCTCAGTTCTCCGCTTTCCATTGCAAGCACCCATGACTGATTGTGGCGAATTAGGATTACAAGACCTTTTTCAACAAAGGTATCCTGCGGAACACAAAGTGCGTCGCCGTAAAGCACAGTGGAAGGCAGATGACACAGAGTAACAGCCACTGTGCGATTGGGTACAACGCGAGTGGGCTGAGCAATATGGCGATGGGGGCGATTATCATGGGATGGAACATGTAGACGGCGAACGAGTTGTCGGACAGCGTCTTGACCAGCTTGCTCTGGTGGTTGAACTTCTCCCTGAAGACGGCTATCAGCCCGATGCTCATGGCGACCGCCGCAAAGGATTCCCATAGTGAATATCCGCGCTCTCCCAGGTCAGCCCACCGTCGACGGCGGCGCTGTACAGGTGTCCAATCCTTACGGTGGAGGTCATACATACTGTCTTATGTCTGGAGACCCGGACACGATGTGCGGCTTTGTCATGCACCGGATGAATCAGATGATGACTCCGTGAATCGTTAGTCCTTCTCGATTACCAGTCTCTTCCCTTTGATCCTCTGCCGCAACTCCTGCCCCTCTCTCCATCCCAGCTCCCTGACCTTGGCAGGAGGGATGACGACTGTCCACCGGAAGTACTCCTTGCCCTTGACTTTCCGCGTTTTTTGCTTCTGGAGCCGCATGTGGACGGCAGAGTGTTAGGTTTAGAATCCTAATAAGCGTGATTAGGTGCCTAAGAACGTCATCTGAGTACCAGAAGATAGCGCTTTACTGCGCTCAGCGGTGAGGATCGACGAAGACTCTTACAGCCGCCAAGAGTTGGTCAGGGGTCTCTAGCATAGGCATGTGCCCTGTGCCGGAGAGCAACTGGAACCTTGCGCCGGGGATGGCGGCTGCGAAGGCGCGGCCGTACTCCGGATCGGCGACTCGGTCCGACTCGCCCCATACGACCAGAACGGGGAGCCTCACGTTGTGGGGCCGGCCAAGGAGAGTTGGGTCGGGCAATGAAGCATTCCCCCGTAGACGGCGAGCGCCGCCCGGTTTGCGCCGATGGCCTGCCTCTGGGCGTCTGTGAAGGATGACAGGTCGATGTGGAACTTTGCTGGGTTGTGATAGCTAAGCTGTGTGAGCTGGTCCAATGTAAGGGAGAACGCGTCGGCCATAGGGTGGCCCTCTACGAGGATGCCCACCGCATCGGCAAGGACTGCGCCGCTCAGCTTCGGGCTGCCGCGGATGGCGAGCTCGGCCGCTATCCCTCCCCCGATTGAGGAACTGATGACAGCGACGTCACTGAACTGGAGCTGGTCCAGAAGCTTGTCGTAGACTTCAGCCAAGCCGCCGATGGTGGTCAGCCAGTCGGGCCTCGGAGTGCCGTCGAACCCGGGGTGGGTTGGGGACAGAACCCGAAAGTCACCCTGGGGCGCTGAGAAGCTGCGCGAAGGATGCGACAGACCGAGGGCCGGCGCCGCCATGGAGTAGGAGGATTGGTCGGCCGTGGCCGACGTCTGCAACTGTAACTTTGACATCACCGTGAGGGGAAACCGTGACGTTGTGGGTGGGCATGTATTTTGCACAGCTCTGCATGTTGATAGACATGGTGTTGCAGCTTCCTGCTAAACGATAGAGAATCTGGCCAGAAGGAATAAGAGCTGGCGCCATCATTTACCGCACGAAGAGACCGCCGGGACGAACACGGAAAAGGTGCTCTCGTCAGTGATGATGTGACGGAGGGTGATCTCGGTCTTGTGCTTCATGGAACTACAGTATTACAGTAAGACGTGGTCGCGTACGGGCGAGAGGTTTCGCTCTGGCCTATTACCGTCAGAGTTAGGGTGGAGTTCGAGCCGTCGAGCTTCTGCGCGGTCGCGCATATGGTCAAGCCGTTGTTGTTTGGGCCAAAGAGCGTCACAGGCTGGGAGGAGGGACCGCTTCCCGTAAGGTTGCCGCTCACGCCTGCTGGGTTGGACTCCCCCATGCCCAAAAACCCCTGGTACGTCAGCCTCCATGGGCCGGTGTAGTTTACCGATATCGTGAAGGTATAGGTGTAGGTGCCCGGACAGTCGCCTCCGGGAGGATAGCCCGAGCAGAACGGAGGGTAGTTGTATTCGTACGCCGCGAAGATGTAGGTGACCGTTCCGATGAGGATGATCACCAACGCGAAGATGGCTGTGTGCCTTTTGGTTGTGGCTCTTGGTTTGGTCGTCGATGACACAGGTCTCAACCAAAGAAGTTTGGTTCTTGATTAATA
>Ga0182014_10000927_pt1 | contig 39992 bp, 43 predicted proteins | sample 612S2DmetaG_FD_120489 | JGI IMG/M metagenome (GOLD analysis project Ga0182014, IMG submission 120489) | Permafrost microbial communities from Stordalen Mire, Sweden - 612S2D metaG | ecosystem: Environmental > Terrestrial > Soil > Wetlands > Permafrost | place: Sweden: Stordalen | collected... | reverse complement strand
GCGAAGTTCAGGGCGGCGAGGAGGGTCTGGGCGACCGTCCTCCGCGAGAAGTACGGCGCGAAGAGCCCGAGGAGCCTCCTGATGAGGTTCCACACCCAGACGTCGGGCGCCTCGCTCACGTGGCAGCAGCCCTACAACAACGTCGTCCGGACCGCGATAGAGGCGCTTGCCGCGGTGCTCGGGGGCACCCAGTCGCTCCACACCAACTCCTTCGACGAGGCGTGGGCCCTCCCGACCGAGGAGGCGGTCCAGGTCGCGCTCAGGACCCAACAGATCATCGCGGAGGAGACGGGGACGCCCAGCGTGATCGACCCGCTCGGCGGCTCCTACTACGTCGAGTGGCTCACCGAGAAGCTCGAGCAGGAGGCCTACCGCTACTTCGAGAAGATCGACTCCGCCGGGGGGCTGCTCAAGGCGATAAAGTCAGGTTACCTACAGCGTGAGATAGCCGAGAACTCCTACAGGCTCTCGAAGCGCGTCGAGGCCGGGGAGGACGCGGTCGTCGGGGTGAACAAGTACTTGATCCAGGAGGAGACACCCATCAACACTCTCAAGATAGACTTCAGGGCCCAGCGGCGCCAGTTGAGTCGTCTCCGCAGGCTGAAGGAGGAGCGGGACGGCGCCAAAGTGAAGGCGCATCTGGAGAAGCTCCGCAGGGCCTACTCCGACCCTGAGGCGAACGCGATTTATCCGATGATGGATGCCGTGATGGCCTACGCCACGCTCGGCGAGATTATGCAGGTAGGGAGGGAGATCTTTGGCACTTGGAAGGAGCCGATGATTGTCTAGGGTAGATTTGATTTGAGAGCGATGACCAAGAGTCCAGTGGTCGGTAAGAGCCGGAAGATCAGGATACTCGTCGCGAAGCCCGGGCTCGACGGGCACGACAGGGGGGTCCTGGTGCTGGCCCGGACGTTCCGCGACGCGGGGATGGAGGTGATCTACAGCGGCCTCCTCCCGACCCCGGACGAGGTGGCCCAGATGGCGGTCGACGAGGACGTCGACGTCGTGGCCCTCTCGCTGCTCAACGGCGCCCACCTCACGGCGTTCCCGAGGGTCAAGAAGGCCCTCGAGAGGAAGGGCGGCAAGGACATCGTCGTGGTCGGCGGCGGCATAATCCCGAAGGACGACAAGCCCAAGCTCCTCAAGCTGGGAATCACCGGGCTCTACGGCCCCGGAACCTCGATGGAGGAGATAATCGAGCACATCAGGGAGAGGGTGAGGAAGGAAAGGTGGTCCTAATCTGGCCGGGGACTTCACCGACATCTCGAAGGTCAACCTCGACCTGACCGAGGAGCAGGAACTCCTACTTCAGCAGGTGGACCGGGTCTGCAGGGCGATTAGGCCGCTGGAGGACAGGTGCTACCTGGAGCACCGGTTCGACGACCAGGTAAGGAGGCTCTTCGGAGAGGCGCACCTCCTCGGACTCCCCATCTCCAGGAGGTACGGGGACGGCCAGGGTGTCGACATGGTTACCTACGCCCTCGCCATCGAGAGGATAGGGAGGGAGGGGACCGGCGTGAGGACCTTCTTCTCCGGCCACACTTCACTCGGGATGCTCACGGTCCAGAGGTGGGGAGACGAGCGACAGAAGGAGCGGTACCTGTCGCCGGGGACGAAGGGCGAGTGCATCCTGGCGTTCGGCCTAACCGAGCCTGCGGCGGGGAGCGATCCCGGTTCCCTGAAGACTAGCTTCGAGGAGAGGGGCGGCAAATTCGTGCTCAGCGGCCAGAAGATGTGGATATCCAATGGCTCGATAGCGGACGCGGTGATAGTATTCGCTAACCCGAAGGGGAAGGAGGAAGGGATGTGCGCGTTCGTCGTGGAGAAGGGCTCGCCGGGGTTCTCCGCCAAACCGATACAGAACAAGATGGGCCTCTACTCGTCCGACACCGCCGCGATATTCCTGGATGAGTGCGAGGTACCGAAGGAGAACATGCTCGGTCCGCCGGGGAAGGGGCTCTCCGTCGCCTACTCGGCCCTTATGAGCGGGAGGCTGAGCGTCGCCGCAGGTTGCGTCGGAGTCATCCGCGACTGCCTTGACGAGGCGGTCCGCTACTCAGGCGTGAGGGTGCAGCACGGGAAGCTGATCGGGAAGCACCAGCTGGTCCAGAGGCACCTCGGGATCATGGCGGTGAACCTCGAGGCGGCAAGACTCCTCACCCTCAACGCCGCCGTCCTACGTCAGGAGCACCAGGACCGTCCGGGCGATCTCGCCGTCAGGGAGTTGGCCGACGCGGCGATCGCCAAGGCGAAGTACTTCGCAGCGAACGCCTCCTTCGACGCTGCGAACCGCGCCGTCCAGGTCTTCGGGGCGAACGGGTACTCCCTCGAGAACAGGCCGGGAAGGCACCTCGTCGACACCCGGGTGTGCAAGATCTACGAGGGGACAGACGAGATTCTTGAGCAGAAGATAGCCGTCTCGGTCCTGGGGAGGGACTTCGAAGCCTATGGCTGAGGGAGGCGCTGCGCCGGTCTACCTGTGCTACAAGGACTTCCCGACGGAGTTCGTGCTGTTCAAGCTGGTCGGGACGACGCCCGAGGCCTTTGAGAAGTACTCACTCGATCTCGCACGGGAGAACGGAGTCGACCCCTCATCCACCCACTTCGAGCGACTCGACGGGATGACGCGGCAGCAGGTCGAGGACCTCATGCGCGAGCTGGGCCTGATAACGGGGGAGAACGAGAGGGAAGTCCTAATCGACATCGGCGAGCTCGGACTACCCTAGTCCGCGCAAGAACTGCGGGAATTACTTCTTCGAAGCGAGCAACTCTTCCTTCGTCTTCCTCGCCCTCTCCTGCAGCACGTCGGTCGCCTCCTCAAGGCGCTTGCACTTCTCCTTCTCGACCGAGAGGGCGTTCTCGAGCTCCTCTAGCTTGCTGACCGCGCTGTCGAGGTCTCGGCTGATCTGTCCGAGCGGCATGTAGTCCATCCTGCGGGGCATCGTCGAGAAGAGCTCTCTCTGGACGGAGTTGATCGCGCTCATCTTGGTCGTGTCCGTGGCGGCGAGCCATGAAACCTCCCTGGCCGTCTTGATGCTCTCATAGAGCTGGTTCTGCAGGTCCACGTAAGCGTCCCAGTAGGTCATCCAAGACTTGTTGAAATCCTCGAACACCTTCTCGACCCTGGTGCTCGTCCCGCTTCCAGACTCTGAACTCAACTGTCTCATTAGGGGTTCTGCGGCTTAAAAGGTTTGAAGCCGGGCTTTCGGACGAAGCTTCTCTCAGTGGAACAGCGTCCTGGCGATCAGAGGACGATCGAGGAAGGTAGTCAGAATTGATGCGAGACTGAATGTTTCGGGGTTACTACCGGGGCGCCAGAGCGTGCTTCGGCTGATAGAGACCGAGCTTTCCTCCGCCCGGAAGTTTGACCATGACTATCGTCCCCCATTCGTGCTCGACCGAAGCAGAACACCGGACTTTCTTCTGTTTGAGGGCCTTGACCGTCGACTTGAGGTCATCACACAACAGGTAGAGCTCGTGGGACCCATTCTCTTCTGCAGGGTGGATTGCAAGCTCGGCCGGCGGCAACGCGAAGATTAGCCAGCCGTCGCCTGCATCGGCATGAGGGAACTTCAGGACCTTGCGGAAGAACTCTCGGTCGGCCTGGGCGTTCTTGCTGAAGATGATTATGTGAGCTCCGGAGATCATCGGGTGAATGATTCCACGTTCCGGCGTATAAACATGGGGCGCGAGGTACATTCCGAAGAAAACTCCTGCCAGGATTGGGCGATGAACCCAGACCACCATGTCACTCCGGGGAAGCATGCGCCCCCTGAAGCCGTTCCTGGCTTCCTCCCCGAGCCGTCCCTACCCAACTCTTCAGGGAGTTGCAGGCTTCTGGGCTCCCGTGAAGACGTACTGCCGCACCGGCGGGCTCATCACCAGAGCCAGGTGGGGGATTACCTCGTTTCCGAATATCGTGACCCCGATGAACCCCGCCTCGCCGAGCATCCTCTGTATGAGGCTCTTGGGCCACAGCCTCCAGACCACGAAGCTCCTCTTCGACGGGAGTGGCATGTGCCTGATCTTCCTGACCATGTGTGGCCCGGCCATCTCCCTCAACGCGAGGCGGCCTCCAGGGCGCAGGGTCCGGTAGTCCTCTTGGAACGCGGCCGGTGGGTCTGGTAAGAAACGCAGCACCCCCGTACACGTAACAGCGGAGAAGCAGGAGTCCCTGAACGGAAGTCTCTCGGCGTCACCTAGGACCAGGTCTGTCCTCTCCCCCAGTCCGGACCGGTCCAGCTTTGACTTCGCCGCCTTGAGCATGTTCCGTGAGATGTCCAAGCCCACCAGGTAGTCGGCCTGCCCATCCTGCGCCATGATCCTCAGCAGGGTCCCGGTCCCGCATCCGACGTCCAAGACCTCCGGATGTCGCCCGCCGCTGAGAGAGGCCAGGAGGGTTCTGTGCGATTTCATGGTCGTGGGGCCCAAGATGTAGAGGGCGAGGAGGTCGAAGAACTTGCTAACGTACGAGTCGTATCCCTCTCTTATGGCCGCCTTGTCTCGGAGGTCCTCTGTCGGATCCCCTACGGCATCAGTTTTCATGGCTACGCCTGCGCTCCCCTGCGCCGCCGTTCGCCGCGCCTTCTATCCGGAGGAGCGGTCCGGAAGAGAGCGGTTCTCGAAGTTCCATCTCGGCCACGGTCCAGGCTCGATCAGAATCCTAGCTTCAACCTAATCGAGCGCCAGTACGTCGACATGACCTGCTTCCCCAGAGGGAAGATGCCGACGTAGAAGGTCCCCTCCATCAGGAGCAGGAATGTCGTGGAGAGGAGCGCCCTGGCCGCGAGCCCGAGCCCGGCGAATTGGACGAGAAAGATCAGAGCGAACCAGACGCCCGAGAGCCCTATCAGCCCCAGTCCACTCCACTTCTTCCAGGAATCCCTGCGGGCCAACTATCGGCTCACCGGGACCTCACGCTGGGCGCCACGAGATCGATCGGCTCCTCCTTGTGCAGACAGATGTCCTTGCATATGCAGACGTTGAACCCCGCTCCCCCGGAGGGACGATGCCGAACTCCTGGTAGATCGCGGCGAGCCCGTGCTTCACCCTCTGATAGTACTCGAGCCCGGGAGCTTTGGCGCTGCCCATCACCGGCCTCCCAAAGGGCACCCAGAGCGAGGCCATGGCCACGATGCCGTCCTTGGCGAGCTCCCTCGCCCCCTGGAGGAAGCTCTCCACGGGCTCCAGCCCGACCACGAAGGTGCTGCAAGCGGCGTTCGGGCCGTACTCCCTGGCGATGTACCTGAGCGTGTCGAAGTGCCTCTGGCGGGTTGTGAATCTCACCCTCCCCGGGGTTATGACCTTGGCTAGCTCCTCGTCCCAGACCTCCAAGCTGCAGGCTACCCTGTCCGCTCCGGCGTAGAAGACCTGGTCGATGCTCCTCGGGTCGGAGGGAGGCGTCGTGAAGACGATGACCTCGCCCCTCAGATTCCCCAGACCTGCGACCGAATCGATTTCCCTCAGCATCCGTCCTATGGTCTGGCACTCTGCCTGAGGGTTCATGGTCGACCCTCCGGTGATCTGGATGTGATCCACCGCCTGCTCCTTGTTGACGGCGTAGTCCACAATCTCGGCCACGTCCCTCGGGGTCGGGATCGCGGGCTCCAGCTTGTGCTTCCTCGCCAGCTGTTCGGAGATCCCGCCCGTGTAGCAGAACTGGCAGGCCAGGCCCGCCCTGGCCAGCGCGCAGGGCCAGAGGCTCTGGAAGGTGAGCGTGTCCACCCCCTGGAGGACCGCGTTCCCCAGGAAAGGAAGGCCGCTGGATGTCTCCTGTTCGTAGAAGCGCGACTTCTCCGGAAAACCTACCTCCGTTATCGGCTCTCCGTCGTAGGACAGAACCGCCCTCCCCGAGGAGGACAACCCCAGCGAGAAGGGCTTCAAGCCCTGGAAGAAGGTGCCCAGCTTCCGGAGCGATTCGAGGGACATGGCGTGGCTGAGGTACCTAAGGTGGAGGGAGATGTCTGTCAGTTGCGCGACCGTGCCGTCGGGGAGGATTAGGCAGTTGCAGGTCAGCGGATCAGGGTCTATCCTGCTGCTCTCGCCGAACGCCCTGTAGACCCTGTCGCTCACCCTCACGCCGCGCGTGACGATCAGAGACTTTAGGTCGAGGGAGTCGATCTCGCGGCCATCAAAGGAGTACTTGGTGAGCAACCTAGACACCTAGGCCTGCCGTGTTCGGCGAAGGCCCAGGGGGCCCGAGGGGTTTCCTCGCCATGATGTGCGAGCTGAAGTAGGCGTACCGGAACCTCCCTATGTTCGAGTCCGAGACGTGCTCGATTCTCACGTCCTGGAACCCCGCGCCTCTGAGAAGCCTCTCGTACTCCGAGTCCGTCACGGCCCCCACGAGGCACGCAGACCAGGCCTCCATGTCGCTGCGGGCGCCTGCCGGGATCTCCTTCTGGAGGGTGACGTCGGCGACGGCGAACGTCCCGCCTTCCTTCAGGACGCGGAACGCCTCCCTCAGGACGGCCGGCTTGTCCGGCGAGAGGTTGATCACGCAGTTCGATATCACGTAGTCCACACTGGCTGAGGCGACCGGGAGGCGCTCGATCTCCCCGAGCCTGAACTCCACGTTTCCATACTTCGTGCCGTACTTGGACTTGGTCTCCCTCGCCCTCCAGACCATCTCGGGCGTTGCGTCTACGCCTATGGCCCTCCCGTCCCCGCCGACCAGCCGCGATGCCCTGAAGATGTCGCCCCCGCCGCCGCTTCCGAGGTCGAGCACCGTGTCGCCCCTAAGTGGGCTCACCAGCTGGAGAGGGGAGCCGCACCCGGCCCTAACTGAGGAGGCCTCGGCCGGGCCCGCGTCGCCTAGGGATATCGGCTCCGAGCCGTCGCAGCAGCCGTCCCCTCCTCCGCAGCAGTCCGAGCGTGAGGAGGTCGCCAGCCTCGAGTACCTGTCCCTGACCGCCTTCCTGATGACCAGCTCTTCGTCCATCCCCTTGGACTCCAGGGCCTCCTGGGATGGGCCGTAGAGGCGCCTCCCGTCCGCGCTCGTGAGGTAGTAAGCGCAGAACGGGACAACGCGGCCGTTGGGCCTCACAACGTGGACGCGGCAGCTCTGCATCCGGTCGCAGTCCAGCGTCCAGCAGTCCTGGAACGCCATCATGGAGATTGAGAGTATCTTCTTCGATTCCGCGCCCTCGATCTCCACGCCAATCTTGGCGAGGTACCTCCTCAGCCTCTCGAATGAAGCCCTCTCGTTCGACACGTTCCAGATCAGCGGGATGGCCTTGGTGACCGCGCAGTGGAGGTTCTCGACTCGCCCGACCGCCTCCATCACGTTGACCAGCCTCGGGAGGGGGACTAGTCCCTCCTCCCCGGCAAGTGCGATAGTCACCGCCGAGCAGGAGTGGTGCAGCGAGGGGATCGGGAAGAAGTCCGAGGCCATTACCTCCCCGTCCGTCTGTGCTTCTATCGCCTTGACCACGTCGGGGATCGTGGTCCTCTCCGTCGTGTTCTGAAGGTCCGAGGGGAACCTGCCGAGGAAGGTCGCGGGCTGGATGTTCACCCCCTTCACTATCGGCTCCCGCGCCGCGAAGCGGACTATCTCCCCCAGCTGATCATCGTTGACGCCCTTGACGATTGTGGGGACGAGGACCACCGCCAGCTTGCTCTCTCTGCAGTTCTCGATCGCCCTCATCTTGAGGGCGAGCAGCTTCCTGCCCCTCATGATCTGGTAGACGTCGTCGTTGAAGCCGTCGAACTGCAGATAGACCGCGCTAACGCCGGCGTCGGCCAGCTCCTTTGCGAACCCGGCCCTGGCGCCCAGGAGCACGCCGTTGGTGTTGACCTCGATGTGCTTGAGCCCCATCTCCCTCCCCATCCTCACCACCTGGGCAAGGTCCCTCCTGATAGTGGGTTCCCCTCCCGAGAGCTGGACGGGGCGGGCGGCCCCGCCGTTCCGAATTATCGTCGCGAACTCATCGGCTATGGTCTCGAGACTCGGGTCATCGCTGCCCCGGGCGCCCGCGGTGCTCGCGAAGCAGACGCCGCAGCTCAGGTTGCACCTGCTGGTCACCTCGACTATGGCGACGCAGGTCCCCTCCTCGTGAGAGGCGCAGAGGCCGCAGTCCAGCGGACATGCGTTCGTCATGGGGAGCTTCTCCTCCTTTGGGAAGGTGTTCTCGAACGCGGAGTACATCGCGCTGTCGCTCCAGACGAGGGCTCTGAACGCCCCGTGCTCCTTGCAGGACTTGTCCAGGAAGACCTTGCCTGACTCCTCGACGACCACGGCGGCGAGCACCGAGAGGCAGACCGGACAGACGCTCTTCGTGGCCGCGAGCGTCCTCCGCTCGGACCGGGTTTCCGTGACCATGGATGTCATACTTGAACCGCCAACCTCGCCAGGTTCTGCAGGAGGCAGACTCCGCTGAAAACGCTCTTGCTCCTGTCGTACATCTTGCCGTAGTCGGGTATGGAGGGGGACAGGAGGTCGAACGCGTGGACCACCTTCACCCCGGTCCGCATGCTGGACGAGCCGAACTGGACGCCGCATGAGTTGCAGAACGTGATGACCGTGTCAGCGCCCTCCGCTTTCGCCTCTCCCAGCCTCGTCAGTGCGGCGCTCTTCGCCAACCCCTCGTTGGCGTAGCTGACCGCGCCGCCTGCGCCGCAGCACAGGGTCCTGGTCTTTGAGTGCTTCATCTCGACCTTCTCGCCCGGGTAGTATGTGCTGACGAACTTCCTCGAGAGCTCGATCAGCTCGGTGTTCTCCCTGTAAGGGCACGAGTCGTGGATGGCGATTGTGCCCAGGTCGTTCCTCAGCGGCACCTGCGAGGGATCTACCTCCTCCAGGAGCGCTTCCGCGGCGAACTTGAGCTTGGCGAACTTGAGGTCCGGCTTGAACATGGAGTAGCAGTTGGGGCAGGAGGTGATGACCTCGCTCGGGTTGAGCTTCCTCATCTGCTCAAGGACCCGGCCGTGGTGCTCTTCGTAGGCGTCCGTCTCGCCTATCATCTTCAGCGGCTTCCCGCAGCAGTCGTACCTCATGACGTAGGCGTCGCCCAGGAGGTGCGCCACCCTCTCGACCGCCTCCGGCCGATAGGCCCTCATGGAGCACCCCGGGAAGAAGATCTTGTCGACCTGCTCCGGGTACTCCTTCCTCTTGTGGGAGGAGCCGTCGAGGAGGCTGAAGAAATTCACCTTCCTGTTTACGTAGAGCGGCGTGTGAGCCGCGAGCGGGCCCTGGCCGCTCTTGACGTAGGCGTTCCTCACGGCCACCATCAGCCCCTTGACGTCGACATGCCACGGGCACTGGGTCGTACAGAAGCCGCAGAGGTTGCAGTTGTAGGCGGTTCTGGCGTCGTCCACGTCGATGCGGTTCTCGCCGAGGGAGACCGCCAATTCCTTCACGAACTGCGAGTCGATGCCGGCGAACGCCGGGCAACTCCTCAGGCAGGCGTCGCACGCCGTGCACCTCTCGAACTCCTCGGCCACTTCAGCTCCGGTTGGGGTCATCGCAAAATCCACGTCCCTCGCCTCGCTAGAGGTACCCCGAGTACCTCAGGGCGAAGAAGACGTCACTGTAGATCAGATAAGCTCCTGCGAGCATGATGATTCCGCCGCTGACGGCCTTCACCGCGGCGCGGTGGTGAGGCAGGAACCCACCGAGCAGGCGTGAGAGGACGTAGGTGGCGAGCCCGACGCCTGCTGCGGAGAGGGCGAGCCCCAGGGCGTACAAGGCGGCGTAGGACAGGGTGGTCGAGAGGCCCACGGCGAAGTAGATGTTGTTGTAGATCTCCAGGACCGCAAGGTCGAAGGTTGAGAAGTAGTTGATCCAGAGGGAGCCGAAGATCATGCCCATCAGGAACGTGCCGTAGCACCACGCGAGGAAGTTCTCCCTCGCGGCGCGGATTATGAAGGTCCCCCTCTTCCTGAGGACGGCATACCCCAGCCAGACGACTATCAGCCCCCAGATGACGTCGAGGTAAGTGGCGTACAGGAGAATGACCGGGAACTCCTCGATCGCCAAGATGCTTAGAATAATGATACCGAAGACCCCTGCTGGGAACAGGAGAAGCCTTGAAAGGATTCTCCTATTCCCCAGGTCGTCAGCCACATTGAAGACAATCAGGGCAGGGAGACAGGGGAGGACCGCCAGCGACAGGCCTCCCCAGACTCCGGACAGCAGATAGTCCACATGGGCTCACTTTCAGCTCTTATAGTTGCGGCTTGAGGTAGATGGTTACCGCCTGGCCCTTCGGGACCAAGGTGGAGTTGAGCGTCCATCCCACTCCGGTCTCCCACCCTATCGTTCCGCTGCTCACGATTCCCACCGCGCAGGACTGGATGCAGACCTCACATCCGGTGCCTAGCGAGGTGTTAGTCGCGAGGTTGCCCCCGAAGACGAAGTCTCCGGTGTAGTCGTTCATGAGCTGTTGCAGCGTGTACACCTGAGGTGCTCCCTCCCACGTGACAGAGACGTTGACCGGGGTTCCTGTCTCCAGTGTCCCCTTGGCAGAGGTCAGCTGGACGGTGTTACCCGGGACGGCTCCCAGCGCCACCATGCCGTTGTAGAGTTCCTCGGGTGTCGACGTGGGGTTGAACATCGCCATGCTAGCGTTCTTTCCCTGGTCCCACACGATGCTGTGGACGGTCGTAGCCGTGAACGACGCGTTGTTAACCGTCGCTTGGAGCACGATTTGCTTGTTCACGGTATCGACGAAGAACGGCTGGCTCGCCAGCTGACTCTGGGCTGTCGATAGATTGGACTGCAGGCTGGCTACGCTCGTGTTCTCGCTCGCTAGGCTTGTGTTCAGGCTGGAGACGGCCGCGTTCAGGTTCGAGATGGTGGAGTTCAGGCTGTTGACCTTCTGGTTCTGCACCAGTGCAGTCCCTGCGATACCCACCCCCAGGCCTACCACGGCAGCTGCTCCAACCGCAAGAGCAGCTCGTCTTGTCATCTTACCGGTTTTTTGCTGTTCCGACAACGTAATCGAAAATGCTTACGTAGGCTAATCCATTTACGTATATCCCCGAACCTATTAGGTATAGTCCTCAGGATTGGCTTGTCACAGGAAGCGAGTGCCGAACTTTGGCTTGATTCTGTCGCATCACGCGCCGGCTGCATGCGGCCCGTGGCCTGATCGGGAGGGCTCGACAGCAATCGGACAGCACATGTCGTGCCGCGGATTGGGATGAGGCGCCCTGGCCGGGAATTTCGTCGATTCGACTCGATTTCGAACCCGGGTCATCGCGGCTCCACGAAGAAGAGGGGTTTCCTCACCTCCTTGACAGCGCGACATACTGGGCCTCTATACTACCAGGGCTGCTCACACCCACGAAAGGTCTCCATATTAAAGCCTGATTCTGGAGTGCTAAAATCAGTCCCCGAACTACTCGTCCGTCGAACGGATCTCCCTCAGATTTGACGGATTAGGACCGACTCCGTAGGCTGTCAGTAGACAGAAAATGACCCGTGCACGGGATTCCCGTTGAACCATATTCTTTACGTGTGCTAACCTTATCTTTGCTGCCGTCGACTTTCCCCACAGGTGCGAGCGGTGAATTCGGGGACCGAGCCCAAGACGAGCAGCTTCACCTGGAAGGAGACGGGGAAGCTAGAATCGCAGCTAGTATCCGGAGGCGAGGTCGTCGGGACGATCCGATGGGACAGGGGTTGGAGTGCGCTGGCCACGGGCGAGTCCACGGAAGGGAGGTGGACCTTCAAAAGGGTGGGTCTCTTGGCGCCGAAGATAATGGTCCGTGCGTTGGGCTCGCAGGCTAACTCAGCAACACTGACAATCGCCTGGAGGGGCGGGGGCGTGATTGACCTCCCGACCGGCGAGTCGTTCCGGCTTGCCCCCAAAGGCTTCTGGAGGTCCGAGTGGGTTCTGACCGACTCCGACGAGAGACCGCTGATGACCATGAAGCCGAGCTTCGCGTGGGGCAAGGCAGGAGCCTCGGTAGAGGTTGAGCCGGCCGCCCTCTCCATTCGCGAACTATCTCTGCTTGTAGTCCTCTGCTGGTATTCGGTCCTGCTGATCTCCTATGACAACAGCGACGGGGACGGCTCGATCATCGCCTCCCTGGTCGCAACGGGCACCATCTAGGCTCGCTCTCGCAGGACCCGGGATGCTAGACTAGCTCTGATCGTGTGAGAGGTTACTTCCGAAGCTTCATGACAGGGTTCCTGAGCTGCCCGATTCCTTCTATCTCGATCTCTACAATCTCGCCGCCCTCGAGCGTGAAATCGTCCGGAGGGACTATGGAGGTCCCCGTCATTAGAAGCGTGAACCTCCTCAGAATGTTGTCGCGCTTCAGGAACTCGGCGAGCTCCGGGATCGACCTCTTCATCTGAGACGTGTTCACGGTCCCCCTGAACGCGACCTTGCCCTCCCGCAGGATCTTCATCTTGATCTCGAGATTGTGCGGGTCCGATATCTCGTCCGGGGTTGCGATGACGGGCCCGATCGCGGAGGAGCCGCGGTAGACCTTGGCCTGCGGGAGGTAGAGCGGGTTCTCTCCCTCGATGTCACGGGAGGAGACGTCGTTCCCTATCGTGTATCCGACGACCCTCGCCTCCTCGTCGAAGACGACGGTCAGCTCCGGCTCCGGGACCGACCACTTGCTGTCGCTCCTGACGCAGACGTCTTCCTCTGGACCCCTGCACCTGAGACCGGTGTCCTTGAGGAACAGTTCGGGCCTGACGGCCTCATAGACCCGGTCGTAGATGCCCTTCGATTTCGTCTCCGTCTCTCTCGCCTCTCTGCTCCTGAGGTAGGTGACCCCTGCGGCCCAGATCTCTGGGGATTGGAGCGGTATCCTGAGAAGCCTGTCGTCGTGCCTCACCTTCCTCGCCTTCTTCATCCCTGCCTCGATGTGGTCGAGCATCGCCGGGACGTCGGAGCCGGCCTTGGTGTAGGCGCTGTTGAGGGTCCTGAACCCCACCGGGTCGACCCCGGTAAGGTCGTAGAGCCAGCCCTCCTTTGTGACTCCGAAAGATATGCCGTTTGCAGACTGAAACCTACAGAGTTTCAAGAACCGGCAGAGGGGGTCGGCTCTGATTTAAGACGTTCTGAAGTCGCCGAAGCGCTGGCCGTCATCCGACCGCTATCGCTGAATCCTCAGGTTCTCCCCGGACGAGACGAGGCGGTCGATCTCCTCCTTGGTCGCGTAGTTGACGTCTCCCGGCATCGTCGCCTTGTACGCCGCCATCGCGTCCCCGTAGTCCAGGGCCGTCTGCAAGTCCCCCCTCAGATAGCCGTAGATCAGGCCCGCCGCGAAGCTGTCGCCGGCGCCCAGCCTGTCTACGACCTCGGTATCGTAGGCCTTCCTCCCCTTGTAAGGCCTGTCCGCTATGGCGACGCTGCTCGACCTCGTCCTGAGCACCCCGTCGTCCTCGCGCGTGGTCATCGCCACGAGCGGCACCCCGAACCTCCTCTTCATCTCTGCGACCACCTGTTCGGGCTCGCCATCGACCCCCCAGATCGTCGCCGTGTCAGATGCGATCAGGACGTCGACCATCTTCACTATCGGGGTCAGGACTGCCTCCGCCTCCTTTGGGCTCCACAGCTTCGACCGGTAGTTCACGTCGAAGCAGACCTTGCAGCCCACTTTCTTGGCTGCCTTGATCGCCTCTATGGTGACCTCCCTGCAGGACTCGCTCAGGGCGGGCATAATCCCAGTGGTGTGCAGGACCCGGACGTCATTCAGGAACCCCCAGTCGACCTCCCCCGGGGTGAGCCTGCTCGCGGCCGAGTCCTTCCGGTCGTAGAGCACAGAGGACGGCCTGGGCGACGTGCCGGACTCGAGAAAGTACAACCCGGCGCGCCCCTCGGGCGACCAGACGACCCTAGATACGTCGACGCCCTGCTCCCGGGCTTGGTTCACAATCCTGCGCCCGAGGGGGTTCCTCGGCAGCTTCGTGACCCACGACGACCTCAGGCCCAGCCTCGCGACCCCCACGGCCACGCTCAGCTCCGCTCCTCCTATCACGACGTCAAGGCTCGTCGCCTGTTCTAGCCTCTGGTGGTTCGGCGGGGAGAGCCTTATCATCGCCTCGCCGAGAGTGACGACATCCAGCTTGTCGGTCAAACCTGCTCCCTCGCGCTCCTCACTTCCGCCAGGATATTAGCCGCGGCCTCCGTCAAGCTCTCGTACCTCCCCTCAGCGATCGCCTTCTTCGAGACGAGCGCCCCGCCGACGCCGAGCGCGTACGCGCCCGCGCTGATGTACGCGCGGGCGTTCCCGGAGTCAACCCCGCCGGTCGGTACGAGTCGCATCCAGGGAAGCGGCCCAAGAAGCGAGGTGATGTAACCTGGCCCGACCTGGGAGATGGGGAAGACCTTGATGAGGTCGGCTCCCCAGTTCCATGCCTGGACGACCTCCGTGGCCGTGAACGTCCCGGGACAACTGACCACCCCCCTATTCTTGCAGACGTCGATCACGTCCTTGTGGAGGGACGGACTGACGACGAACTGGGCGCCGGCATCGATCCCCCTCTCAGCGGTCTCCCTGTCCAGGACGGTGCCAATCCCAACGAGGGCGCCCGAACCGTACCTCTTCCTCGCTTCGGAGATCAGTTCCGTCGCTCTCGGCGTCGTCGTCGTGACCTCGAAGACGTTCAGGCCTCCCTTAACCAGCGCGTCCATGGCCAAGACGCAGTTCTCCGGCCGGTCGACGCGGAAAATGCCTATGACGCCCGTCCGGTGAATCATGTCGAGCACCAGCTCTTTGCCTTCCAATGCGATGAGGCGGAGCGGGGTACGGCCGGATTATGAATCTTCGTCCGGACATGGATTTCGAAGAATGTCCGCTCCCCTGTCCCTGCTCTTCCCTCTGCGCACGTTCACAAAGCCTTTAGCTGGGCCGCCGATTCCCTCGATGGCCCCGCCGTCGTAGCTCGAAGAAGACGTTGGGCCAAGGTAACAAAACATGATCGAGACGAAGAACCTGACCAAGAAGTTTGGTGACCTCACGGCCGTCGACTCAGTTACGATCAACGTCAACGATGGCGAGGTCTTCGGTTTTCTCGGGCCGAATGGAGCAGGAAAGACAACGACTGTGAGGATTCTCTGCTGCCTCATCTCGAAGACAAGCGGCGAAGCAAGGATAGCGGACTATGATGTCGGCAAGGAAGCAGACGCGCTCAAGATCAGGAAGCTCATCGGATTGGTACCGGACAACGTCGGTCTCTACGACGACCTGACAGCCTACGACAACCTGGACTTTTACGGCAAGCTGTACGACTGCCCGGATGCCCAGCGGAAAGAGAACATCCAGCGATTCCTGACGATGATGGGTCTTTGGGAGAAGAGGGACGCCGTGGCCGGAACCTTCTCCAAGGGGATGAAGCAGAAGCTCGCCATCGCGCGTGCCCTCATACATGAGCCGAAGCTCCTCTTCATGGACGAACCCACGGCCAACCTGGACCCGGAATCGTCCAAGACGGTCAGGGATTTCATCCTCGAGCTGAAGAAGGAGAAGAGGACCATCTTCCTCAACACGCACAACCTGGACGAAGCCCAGAGGATATGCGACAGGATTGGAATCCTGAGCACCAAGCTCATCGCGACGGGTACTCCCCAGGAACTCGAGAGGGCGCTGAGCAGCGGAGGAGGCACCAGAAGGACAGTCGTGCTGCTTCAGGAGCAAGCGACGGACGCGGTGCTGGCTGGGCTGGGACGCCTATCGGGGAACGTCACGACGGAAGGGAACAAGCTGACAATCGAGCTGAAGGACCCTGAGAAGGAGAACGCCGCTGTTATCGAGGCGATAGCCAAGGCGGGAGGACACATCCAGTCCGTAACAATCGCCGGCGCCTCGCTCGAGGATGTCTACCTGAAGCTGGTAAAAGAGGGAGAGAGCTGAACGTGCGGCTCTCCAAGTCGTGGATAATAGCGGCGAAGGATTTCAAGACCTACCGCAAGAAGAAGAACATCATCTATGCGTTGTTCGTCATTCCCTTCTTAGTCGCCTTCCTCATCACTGGAATCATAAGCTACGTCGGCACGAGGAACACCAGCCGCACGTCCCCTGCCGAGCTGGTTATACTGCTGCCTGCGTTCCTCTTCTTCTACGTAATCCTGGCTGCGTACCTCGCAACCCCCATCGCCTCCTACACCATCGTCGGGGAAAAGGTCGAAAAGAGCCTCGAGCCGCTGCTTGCCACACCGACGACAGACAGCGAGATTCTCCTGGGGAAGGGGATAGCCGCCTTCCTTCCGCCGCTGGCCGTGCTACTGGGAGGTTCCGCGTTCTTCATGATTCTCATGGACCTGGCTACCAAGAGCAAGCTTGGTTACTACTACTTCCCTGACTCGAATACGGCCATCGTCATACTCTTGCTCCTTCCGCTCGCGCTGTTGATGAGCGTGCTGATGAACATAATCATCTCCTCGAGGGTGACCGACATCAGGGCAGGACAACAACTCGGGGCCCTGGCCGTCCTTCCATTCGCCGGGCTGTACGTCTCCGGAGAACTGGACTTGATCAACCTCGGAGTCGCCAGCAACCTGCTGATAATCGCAGCTGCGTTGCTCGTCGTAGACGTGCTGCTCTTCTTCGTTTCGAGAGCTACCTTCCGCAGAGAGGAGATACTGACAAAATGGAAGTAGCGTAGGGAGTGAAAACACGAAGAGTATGAAGCTGAGACTCCTGTTGATGGGGTCCATCCTCATAGTCCTGGGCGCCGTCTTCCTTGCCGCAAAGGGCTACGGGGCGGCCGAGATAGGGATTCTCGTGGTTGGACTAGCTTTGCTCGTGCTCGGCGTGGTCTGGAAGTAGCCGGACGAAGAAAGCGTTAGCGGCGAAGTCACTCGGAGCGCCGAAGCAGACAAGCGGGCCACCTGGACGGGTCAGACCCCATCAGCAGAAGGGCTCTCAAGGCCCGTCCCCGGGGCACCAACGGAATCCCCCTCGGGATGTGTGATGTCCTTGTAGAACAGGAAGTAGGTGACTATGGCGAAGTCGATGAGTATGCAGCCGTGCATGATCGTGCAGTAGATGCAGATGGTCTTCAGGATCGCGAACTCTATGGTCATCAGGTAAGGCACTATTATCAGGCCTAGGAACCTCCAGACGAACAGCACCTTGAACGCCTTCCCAAAAAGGGATGTGCTGCCGAAGGCTATGGCGAAGACGAGCCCGAGGTTGACGAAGAAGTAGCCTATCGCCAGAAGGTCGAGGTTCACACCCAGGACCGTGTTGTACTTGCTCCCCAGCACGATGTTGCAGTTGATGGCGATCCCGAAGATCTTCTGGGAGGAGACGCACATCGGGAGCTGCTGGTGGAGCGTGTCGTAGATATAGAAGACGAAGGAAGACGCGGCTATGCCGACCAGCGACATCACTATGAGAACTAGGAACTTGAGCCGACTGATCCTCATCATTCCCTCGCCTGAACCGCCGGGTCGCAAATGGTGGTTTATATTGAGGCGCGTGCCCCTTTCACCATCTCGGAGTTAGCGCGGATGGCGTCCGCCAGAGACAGCGAAGAGGTTCGCGCCCGACTTGAGCACCTCCGGAGGTACCTCGAGAGACGCTATGGCATCCGTGTCATGGGTCTGAGCCGCCTCGACCGCGGGCGAACCCTGCGGCACCGTTCTCAGGGCCTCCATCGCGCCACAGGCACCCGGGATGCCTCGGTCTCCAAACGGCGATTCTCAAGAGTGAGAAACGCATCCCATCTTTAAGAGACGAGCGGGTCCAGCCCGTGCAGCGATGAGCGCGGCGAAGTACCTCGTCTACGCTACCGTCATCTCGATTTTTGGGGTCTTCATCTGGGGTGCGTTCCTCTCGGGAAGCGGGTACGGCGCGGCGTGCGGCACCGGGGGTTCTTCGCTCGTAACCAGCTCGTGGCCGTACTGCAACGGCAGCCTCGGCTTCCCCTCGAGCTGGCCGGCGCAGGTGGAGTATATCCACAGGGCGATGAGCATCTTGGCCACGGTGCTGCTAGTGGGGAGCAACATCGCAGTATGGCGGATGAGCCCGCGCCCCACGGGAGCGGCACAGACCCTCCTCCTGGCGCTCCTGCTCCTGCTCGTGGAGATAATCCTGGGCGGGCTCGTGATAGAAGCCAACCTCAACGTCGCCATCGGCACCGTCAGCTTGACGACCGCCACGACCGTCTTCGGCCTGTTGGTGGTAGCGGGCGATCGGATGTACATCTGGGAGAAGAAACCCTCTCTCGCATCGGCGCCGAAGCTCTAGACCCGTTCGTTGGGGAGCTATCCTATGCTGCGACCTGGGGAGGCGTGCTGCCGGAGTCAGGATTGGTACCGCCTAGGAGCCGCCCCCAGTCGAACTTGAAGAGGAAGATACCGAGCAGGATGAAGACGACGGTCAACAGGATAGAGAAATCGAAGGATGAGATTCGCAAGAAGTGCGTGGTGATGCCTGCGACCTTCAGAATCCCGAGGAACTCGAGGCCTATCTCGAACGTGCTCTTTACGACCTTCGCCGCGACGGTCACCGAGAGCATGGGGGCGAGCCTGGTCTTCGCGGCGCCCGCCCCTATGTAGATGTAATCGTCGAGCGGGAGGAAGGGTATCACCGCAGTGATGAAGACGGCGACCAGGAACCTCCTGTCTTGGATCCACCGCGCCAGCAGCTGGACGTTCTTGTTCTTCGAGAGCCTTCCCTTGAACGCCCCCGCGCCTCCGTAGATGACGAGCTTCCCTAGCACCGCGCCCGCCGCGGTGATGAGCACGACGAGGATGAAGGATTCCACTGAGAAGCCGAAGGCTATCAGCTCGCTCGTGGCGACCAGTGTGTAGGACGCTCCGAAGAACGGGGTGGCGTTCGAGACCAGCGAGATCACGAACAGGCCGACCAGGCTGAAGAAGAACGCGTTCAGGAAGTGCGGGCGGGTTAGGACCAGGACGCTGTCCAAGAGGCCCAACAGGCCGTAGCCCATCGCTTCCATAGGTGGCGCTCGTCAGGCCTCCCCTTATGTTTCTTGCATCGAGGCCCTCAGAGCCCAACCTCAGACGGGTCCAGCCGCCCCTCGCCTCAAGGACTGTCTTCCTCCCCAATCCGACCCAATGGAGAGAGCGACATCACGGCCAGGTAGAACAGGTACGGACCGAGCACTTCGAGGAAGTCGCTGAGGATGTCCACCGACGTAATCGACCTATAGTTGGAGATTCTGGTCGAGACTATGAAGACGATGAGAGTAGGGCGAACAGCAAGATGTGTCTACTTAGCGTCCTGTTCGGATACCCCTCGGCGCCGAGGAGGCTATCTAGGGACGGGACGCCGGTGGAGACCAAAAGTTGGCGCTGTCTGTGGAGTCAGCATCTGAGATAAGGGTATCCCGAACGGTCGACCACAGACGCGCCGCCTGTCATCTCGCCGAGGAGCTGAAGGGCCCACCCGCCTCCGCTCTCTAGAGCAGCTTCCAACTGTTGACAGTGGATCGCCCGAGGTACTCGGCGTCGAGATCGACACCGATGCCCGGGCCGCTGTTGGGCCTGATGGTCCCGTCTATCATCGCGAAGTGGTTCTTGACCAGGTCGCAGTCCATGACGGCACTGGATATGGCGAAGACCGATAACCGTGGTGCCGCGTTGCCGAGTACTTTCGATGGCCGCCTGAACCATTTACCCTACGCAATAACGCGCTCTGCTCTACCCAGTTCGGCGAACGAGGATAGTGCAGACGCGAAATGGTACAAACCTAGGACTACGATGAACCTGGTCTCCATAACATTCAACCCAAACTCATAATGGGGCGTTGCAGAGATTACCTTCATGTCTCAACTGGTCAAGGAGAAAGGCACGGTTGGCAGTAAGCAACTTGCCATCTTGAAAGACCACGCGCCACCGATCAACGACGCCACGTACATAAGGGACGTGATGACCAGATTCGACCAGATTGATTTCGATGAGGGCCATCCCAGCACTACAAAACACCGGAAATTGCAAGCAGCGAAGCATTGAGTTCCTGCGTAAGTGTCGGGAGATTCGAAAAGGTCCGTCGTTCACGGATCAGAAGGACAAGTGGAGATTGCGAATATGGCCGTCTTGGTCATCGCCGGAATGTTGTGAACACTGAGGCTCCGGCTTCTCATCGCTGATGGTCAATATGGGCGGACTGGAATCCTGCACTACGCTGCTTGAAACAATTCCCGGAAGGAGCCTTTTGAAACGACCCAGTCCGGATCCCTATCACGCTCACGTCGAACCCCTTTGAAGTGTCCTGTCCCGCCATGGCTCAGGCTATCAATGAAGGAAGCCGTTCTTGGTGGAATTCCAGTTTACCTGAGTGATGATCTGCGCTAGGCTCTCATTTTCTTGGGAAGATCTGCTGTAAGATACCGCAGACAAATCAGGAGAATGAAGGAAAAGTAGAGCCAGCCCAAGAACTCGATCTGATTAACCCAGAGCACCGTATTGTAGACCGATGGCATGACCTGATAGTTCGGCAATTTTGATAGGACTGAGACGGGAAACCCCAGGGCCAGCCACGCTACGAGGAAACCTGCCCAGGCTACCGTCACAACAACAAAGAATCTTGCTGGGAAGTGGTAGACGAGCACGAGGATCGCAATCGTCGCGAAGGTTGTCACAGTGTCTGGCGCGTTCTCAACGAGCCAAACATGCCAGTCTACCGTCGAGTGCCACGCGATGTAGTAGGGGATCTGCCAGAGGCCCTCGTGTATCTCGAAGGCCAAGACCTCTATCAAGAAAGCCGGGATTATCGACCTGAGTATCACGTAGGCGATCGGGAAGATGGAGAGAAAGATCAGATAGGTCGTCGCATGGCTGGCTGTGGGACCGCCCACTCTGGCCAAGAAGAGGTCGAAGGTAAGGCTGCCGTTGTAATCCTGACTCCGCAGGAGCCCGAGAAGGTAGACGACCCAGATGAAGACGAGGCCGAGCTCGACGAGAGGCTTTAGAAGGTCTAAAAGTCTGGCTGTACCACTCGGTCTCTTAGAGAGCTTGAGGCTCATCTTCCGACCAAGCCCAGAGCGGTTAATTCATCGACTGGAGCGCGCTGCGACGGAAGCGGTCTGTCGCGTGACCGTTGACGATACCGGTCACCTGCACCCATGAGTAGACGACTGCAAGACCCTGTGAATTTGAACCCTCGCTTCTTCAATATCTTCGCCAGCTCCTCGGAGAGTGGAGCGCTGGCATTCGCCCGGTCGGCGTTCCGGAACGGCCTTCCGCCGGCGACGTTCCAGATGAAGGTCGAGATACCGTCGCCAGCAGCCTGCACCTCCAGGTAGATGCGAGCGCCATAATCGTCGCCTCGATCTTGGCCTTGGACCGGACGATGCCAGGGTCTCCAGAGAGTCGCCCCACATCCGCGTCGCCCATGTGACTCCGAACAGATTCATGACCTCGGCCAACTGGAGAGTCGACCCTTCAGACTGCTATGTCTTTCGCAAGTACGCCCGAAGGGTCAGCGGAGCGAATATGACCACTACCACGATTGACACTATGAGCGACAGCCAGAAGTCATTGCCGATGGTGCCCTGGTTGAAGAGCTGCCGGGTGGCGCTCACGATGTAGGTCAGCGGGTTCACGTTGACAAAGTCCTGCAGCCACCAGGGTAGGGTGCTGGTCGGCACGAAGGCGCCTGAGAGGAATCCCAGGGGGAAGAGGATTGACGCGGAGATGCCCTGGACCGTCTGCGACGTCTTGAGGGTGGCGCCTAGCAGCGCGAAGATCCAGCTGATGCACCACGAGCAGAAGACGACCAGGACGCCTCCGACCACGGCTCCGTCGAGGCTGGCCCAGCGGAATCCTAGGAGGTAGCCCATGACGAACGTCAGGCTCGTGGCAATCGCGTAGCGGACGATGTCGGCAAGCAGGGGTCCTGTGAGAGGGGCAATCCGGGCGATGGGCATCGACTTGAAACGATAGAACACCCCCTTGTCCATGTCCTCCCGGAGCTGAACGCCGGTTGCCATGGATGCCGTCAGGGCCGTCTGGGCCAGGATGCCGGGGATGATTATCGGCAGGTAACCGCTCACGCTCCCGGAGATCGCACCGCCGAAGAGGAATACGAACATCAGCGTGAATAGAATGGGCTGAATCGTCACATCGAAGAGCTGTTGCGGCGTCCGGCGAATCAGGAGTAGGTTGCGGTAGGCCATCGTCAGCGAGTTGCTGATGGTCATCCGCAGGGTCACGCGGTTCTTGAGCCGGCGCTGGCCGCCGGGGACGATCTGCGCGGTCATGGCGTGGTGGCTCCCTTCTCCGTCTGCTTCCCATCGCCGGTCAGCGCCAGGAAGACTTCGTCGAGGGTCGGTTCCTGTACGCTCACGGTGGCTAGGTGAATCTTCGCCTCGCGCAGCGAGACGAGCAGGTCGGTCAACCGGTCGGGGTCTGCCATGGGTGCTGTGACGAGTGTACGTTCAGGCGTCGAGGCCTTCACGTTGAGCACATTCTGGGTGACGCGGATTGCTTCGGCGGCGTCCTTCTCATCGGCGAGCTGCAGGTGCAGCGTCGCTCTTCCGATCGCCGCCTTCAACTCGCGAGGCGTGCCCTCGGCCACCACGCGCCCGTGGTCGATCAATGCTATCCGGTCCGCGAGTTGGTCGGCCTCATCAAGGTACTGCGTGGTCAGGAGAATCGTCGACCCTGAGGAGACGAGCCGCCGGATTGACTCCCACATCTGCATCCTCGTGCGCGGGTCGAGGCCGGTCGTCGGCTCGTCCAGGAAGATGAGCGGTGCCTGCACGATGAGGCTTGAGGCGAGGTCGAGCTTCCGACGCATGCCGCCCGAGTACTTGTCGAGCGTCCTATTCGCGGCGTCCGCCAGCCCGAACTCGTCCAGGAGTTCGGTGGCCCTCTTGCTCGCGTCGGACCTGCTGAGGCCGAGCAGCATCGCGAAGATTCTCAGGTTCTCGGATGCGGACAGCCGCTCATCGACCGCGGCGCTCTGGCCCGTCAAGCTGATGAGCTGACGGACGACCTGGGCCTCGCGCACCACGTCGTGGCCGAAGACCTTGGCGTTCCCGCCGTCCGGCTTGAGAAGCGTATTCAGCATGTTGATGATGGTCGTCTTGCCGGCGCCGTTCGGCCCGAGCAGGGCATAGATGCAGCCGCTGGGTATCGACAGGTTCACGCCGTCAACGGCGCGGTTGTCCCCGAAGACCTTGACGAGCCCGTGGGCTTCGACGGCAAGGGTGCTCTCCTCCATGCTCGAGTTCTTGTCCTGGATTTCTGATTGTTGTACCATCATGGACCACTACCTGATCGCAGCGCGTCATTGAGGGCCTCAAGCCTCCTCCTCAGCTTCTCTATCCTGTCCCTGTACTTCGAGAGTCCTGCCCCGTCGGTTTTCTGGAGGTCCTCGAGATACGAGGTGTTGCTCTCCATGACGGAAAAGGCGCTCGCTAGGTTGTCACCGGCGCCTGATTGCTCGCCGTACGCAGCAGTAAGCTCGAACTTCCCGTCCTTGTTCTTCGCTATCAGACCCTCCTTCTCCAGCTGCTCGAGCAGGGGGTAAATCGAGCCAGGGCTCGGCCTGTACCAGCCGCGGCTCATCTCCTGCAGCTCGTTCATGACGTCTACCCCGTTCATCGGCTGTCTTTCGAGGAGCTGGATCAACTGGGGCCGCAGGAAGCCGCGCTGCCCGAACTGGATTCGCCCGAAGCGCCCCATGTGGCGGAAGCCTGGGTTCCCCCAGGGGCTGGGATGTCGTCTCTCCCCGTCTTGATTGTCTTCGTTCACCGGCATATCACCAATATCTTATATTCGATATCGGCTACGCGATATTCGGTATTAAAGGGTTGCGGATATGGCTGCGACCATGAAGTCTGTAGCAGGACCATTAGGGGCAGAGACAACAATCGAGAGTACTAATTCGGAGGCTATACGATCACCTGCCGTTCAGTCCATTGAAGCAGGTTGTCGCTAGACCGCTGAACGCTGGGGTTGCCGAAATAGAGCGACAAACACGCGAGGGGAACAGGGGGCTCGAATACGAACGGAGGCGGACCCGACGGGAATCGGACTCCTCAGGGTTCGATACCCAGACTTTCCTTGAGTGCTGGGTTCCAATTTGATGATTATTGAGTACATTTCTCAATAGAAGCACTACGATACGACAGGCTCCGTTAACTTAACGCTTTTCTGTAACCGTTACGGAACGATGTAGCTAGACGGGTACGGATTTTGCCTCCAACATCCCCATGGATCCTTCCAATATCATAGAACGTGAGAGGACACCCCTCCCACTGATGGCCTGCGCTGTACATCTCTTCTGCGTATCAAGGAGCCTGAGGCTCGCTTCTCGATGCCTGGAGCCCATTATCCGGAGGAACCACGTCGCGATATGGACATGGGTCCAGAGGTTCGGCCGCCTCTCGGACAGGTGCGCCGTCGATAGACGAGACGTGAAGAGCATCTTCGCTGATGAGACTCTCATCCACACTAAGGGTGGGGAGTATTGGCTCTGGATGACGGACGAGCCTCGTCGACAGGTGCCGGATGATGCATCTGTCTGTGAAGAGGACCATGGTGGTCTGCTACCTCTTCCTCATTCGAGCTAGAGGCCTGTACGGGAGGACGCCCCTCCTTACCTACAAGGTTCAATGGTACGATGAGGCGTGCAGGTGGCTGAGGATGCCTGATTCGAACTATCCCATGGAGGAGAACCTCATCGAGAGGTCTATCCAAGAGGTCCAAGACAGGACCGAGTGCTTCGACGAGTCGTTCCCGTGCAGGAAGGAGGGATGTGACCGCTCGCACGTGTGGAATTGGCTCGACAGGTTCCTCCTACACGCCCGTATGAAACAAGGACGTGTATCGAATCCCCCTTCCTCGTGAAGAAGGGGCCTAAGCTAACGGGGACGCCTACTTGGATTTGGCTCCGCGCGGGACCATCAGGTACCTGTGGGTCAGCCTCTTCCCGGCGTGGGCGCGGGGTGTCGGCTTGTTCGTGAAGACCCTCGGTCGGTCGTCGGGGGCGGTCAGCTCAATCTTTATCCTGGTGGGAGCTTCGAAGCTGAAGACCAGGCCCTGCATGGGCTGGACCTTGAGGCTGTCGGACTGGATTCCTTCCTTGCCGCACTTCAGCTTGACCGGGTCGACGGGCTTGAGTGCCCTGTCCGGGTAGGTCACCGTTAGCTCCGCTTTCGTCTTGCGCGACCCGTCCGTCGTGCACTCGATGGCGTACGCGCCCGGCCGTACCATGACCAACGCGAGGATGTCGTCGACGTTCAGCTCGCGGCTGTCGAAGACCTTGCGGCCCTCCCCGGTATCGGTCGACCTGTGGATCTCGACCGCGTACCCGCCGCCCGTTCCCGCCGGGACACGGAAGACGGCATAGCCGCCCGTCTCCAGCTGGTAGCGGGACTCCTCTGACCCGGTCCCCCTCGCGAGGTGAAGCGCCCCGAGGTTCACCTCGACCTTGGTCGGCGTCGCGCCGCCCCCTACCGCCGCGGACGCGGGGTCGGCCACGCCAATCCTGAAAGCGCTCACCGGGCTCCCCTTGAAGTGGACCACGCCACGGTAGTCTCCGGACTCTGGGAACCTGTGGACAAGGGTCGTCATCGATGTCAGGGAGGCGTTGTCGTGGTTGGTCTGCGTGATGAAGTTGCGGTTGATCCTGGTCTTCATGCCCATCAATCTCCGATGTCCCCCTGAAGCACAAGCTCGCTGGAATCGACGCTGATTCCTATGAACTGTACTGGGATCTGCACCGGGATGAGCGAGTTCTGAGCCGGGAGGATGGTGAGCGGGTCGTCCAGCTCGAAGATGGTGATCGAGATGTACTGCGCGAGAGCGTCGATGAGGTCCTGCCATATCCCTATGTTGCTTATGATCTCGCCCAGCCACTCCACGATGTCGTCGGGGATGCCGAGGACCGTGCGGATTATGTCGTCCACCCCGCCGAGCACGGCGTTCACGAGGTCCTGAGCCCAGCCCGGGAGGCCCGAGATGAGCGCGTCGATGCTGTTGGTGACGAGCGTGTTGAAGAGGTCACCGACCGTGTCGGCGATGTCAACGATGTCGAGAAGGATGGGCAGGTCGGGCTCGACCGCTATCTGCCACTGGTTGGGGACGCCGGACCCGACGCCATAGAACACTCTCGGGATCCCCGTGAAGGTGACCTTGGAGTCGATGAATCCGCCGAGGTCGATCGAGACAGCAAAGTCAGGGTTGCCCCCGAAGAGGCACTCCGCGGGGACATCCACAAGGCAACCGTCGAAGGGGACCGGGATCAGACAGAACGAGGGCGTGCATACCTTCGGTAGGCTGAAGCCGAGCGTGAGCTTTAGGGTGTCCCACCGGACGACCACGTCCTTCACCTCTATGCTCCCGTTGCTGTTCAGTTGCACCGAGCCGCTCTCGAGGTGGGCCGCCACGTCGTACCCCACGTAGATCGGCCCGAACGTGGTGTTACCAGATGAGGAGAACTTGAACCCCCTGATGAATGCACCGAAGATCTTCTCGAACGTCGCGCCCGAGACCGCCGCAGTCAGGTCGAAGGTCCCAGACCTCGTCCGGTTCCGCGTCGTCCGCGTTATCGAGCCCCCACTGCCACCACTGCTACCAACTCCTCCTCCGCCAAGATTGAGGTTGAGGTTGATGTCAATCTTGTTGACGTTGATGAAGGTCTCCATCTGGTCGTCCTGGATGGCAGGGTTGTTGGGCACGGAGGTGGACGCGGAGACCTGGATGTCACCCAGGCCGCCTGGGAGGTTGATGAGGCCGAAGGCTATCGTGGATATGGAATTGCCGACCGTCGGGAGGATCCCGTCGTTCAGCGCGACGAGCGCGTAGCACTCCAAGGCCTTGTCGATACCTGGGGGCGCGAGCTCCGGAATGTCGATCCCGAGGACCTCGGGCCTGATGCTCTCGCTGCCGACCATCCCGACGATGCTGCACCCTGCGGTCGCGTAGAGGTCGAGGCAGACGCAGTCGAGTTCGTTGGTGGGCAGCACCGTAAGGGGAGGAAGCTGGGTCTGCCCTACGTTGATGGGGCCGGTCGGTACGCGCTGCCCCAGGCCGGTGCCGCGAAGCGGAGAGGTGGCAACAGAGGGGAGGGCCATCGTCCTCCGGCTCACCATCTTCGTCGTCTGGGTCCCGAGGAACCCCCCTGGGTAAGAGCGCCTGGTGCGGTAGGAGGGGCAGCCCAAGCCCGCGCAGAACCCGAAGTGGACCGCGAGCTCCTGGGCGGGGAGGGGCGGATTGAGGTCCGGCGGGAGCGCGATTATGTTGCTAGGGAAGAAGTCAATCTGGCCGTTCGTCAGCTGGATCGCATAGTTCATCGCGTAGGAGGTCCCTATCACGGGGAGGGGGTCGATGACCGTGACGAGCGGGTTGTCGGCCGCCAAGACCCGAGGGTCAGCCTCGATGGGGCTGCAGAGGAGTTGGATGTCCTCGGCCACGAGCGCGGTCCCATAGTTGAAGAGAGACGGTCGCTGTCTCATGACGTGTTTGACGACCCGATTTATTCCGGCGTCCTGTATCGCCGCATAGATGTCAGAGTTGCTGGTAAACGGCAACGGAACAATTAACTGCGCTGGCACCTAATAAATGTTGACGAAATCTATGTTTGTTCTCATGATTTGGTTCCACGAAGTGGGTAACCTACCATGAGGTGGGCCGAACCGCTCGCAAGGCTAGGAGGCGTACGATGCCTCTGGCGACGAGCCCAGTCTCGAGCCTCGCGAGTTCCTTGAAAGGCAACGAGCACCCCGACGTAGTGCACGGGGAACATGGCGTAACCGAGCCGGTTGTGTAGTCCCGTAGGACGCGCCGGAGCCGCCCAGGCAGCAGAACCATACCGTGATCGCGATTCTGGCCGCGTTGAGGCGCACGGAGAACAGACCATAGCGAACCTGCTTCCAGTGGTCGGGTGACTGCAGTCCTCCAAATCCTTCGAGAAAGGGCGCCGGTGGCTCCAGAACCAACCAATCCAGGAGCACGAGTTTCTCAATCCGTTCGCCCAACTGGCGCCGGAGTTCGAGGGCGACCCATCCGGCATGTGCGGTGGAGACGGGAATCACCCTCGTTCCCTTGCTCCTTTCAATCACCGCCTCCTCCACATCGACGAGACCCCCGTCGCCGAAATCTCTGTCCGGCCTCTCCGATTCACCGTGGCCAATCGATCGGGGCGCACCGTCTTTGAGACGAGAAAATGGAAACCAGCGCCCCAAAATGGGTCCGATTGGCTCGCCAACTAGGCATGAACAAGGGGGTCTTCTCCGCGCCCAACATCGTCGTAAGCTATCCTTACACCGTCAATAGCGCTTCCAAGGTTCGCGTATCCGCCATAGCGGAAGTTTGCGTGGACTAATGAATTGCCTCCAGGCGTATCAGGACGATGAATGCGTAGAAGTCATCTTACGGACGAACTTCGACAGGAAGAACTCATCAGCTCCCTGCGTCTACGAGAGTCCAGGTCTCCTTGGTCGTTATATTGCAGATGAGTAAAGTAATGACATGTCTCAATCGAGCGATGCTCACGCGAGGGGGGCAAGGGACTCGAACCCGAACGGAGGCGGGCCCGACGGTTTCCGAACTCCCCGGGGTTCGATACCAATCGCCGTCATATACTCAGCCGCCCCATGAGGGCATGGCTGCTATCGAGGTGGAGAAGAGGAAAGGGAAGAGAAAGGAGCGAGGGATATCGAAGTACTCCCACCTCCTCGAGTCAGACCCCGCCTTCGCGGCGTGGTACCGCAACGCCCTGAGAGGATCCCACAACACAGGCTCGCACTACTTCCTGAGGATGGGTCGAATCTGCGACGAGCTCTGCCGCGTGACACCGGCCCAGATCGGAACCATGAACAAGACGCAGCTCATGACCTTCACTTCGTCGATGATATCGGAGCTGGAAGTAAGGGGGGTCTCGGGCGTCACGATCCACTCCTACATCAAGGCGATCAAGTCGTGGGCGCGGTTCAACGGCCTGAAGCTCGACGACAGGATCAACATCCCGGAGAGCGAGAACCAGTACTTGGAGGAGGTCGTCCCGAGGCCGGAGCAGGTCCAGTCGCTTTTCGACCACTCTCCCCTGAGGGTCAAGGTCGTGGTGTCGCTGATGGCCTTCTCCGGGCTGAGGCCGGCCACGATCGGGGACGCGCAGGGACTGGACGGGCTCAAGATGAAGGACCTCCCCGAGCTGGAGATCAAGGACGGGAAGGTATCCTTCGGCAAGGTCCCCTCGTTGGTGGTGGTGAGGAAGAAGATATCCAAGATACGCAAGCCGTATGACTCGTTCGCCCCCTCTCAGACGTGCGAGTACATCCGCCAGTACCTGGAGGACAGGATGCGGAATGGAGAGGTCCTCGCCCCGGAGTCCGCGATCGTAACCGTTGACAAGTACAACGCGTTCAAGAACAAGAGGTGCTCGTTCAAGAAGGACTACGGGCAGCACGTGACCACGACCAGCCTCCGCGACCTTGTCAGGGCGGCGATCAGGGATGCCGGTTTCAGGTGGAGGCCCTACGTCCTGCGGAGGTATTTCGATACGCGCATGATGCTCGGGGAGGCTGACGGCCTGGTTATACCCGACTGGCGGAGCTTCTGGATGGGGCACGCCGGGAACATCGAGTTCGTCTACACGCTCAGGAAAGGGCTGGACGAGGAGACAATCGAGAAGATGAGAGGAGCCTACCTGAAGGGGGCGAACAGGTACCTGTGCACGAGCGAAGGGGCCCACGAGGAGGACATGGTCACGAAGATCAGGAAGCAGCTCCTCCTGACGGTCCACACGCCGGAGGAGATAGAGAAGCTGCACGTCGATGAGAAGACCGACGAGGAGGTGATCGGGCTGCTGCGCCAGAGGCTTGTGGAAGTAACCTTCAACCAGGGGCTGAAGCAGAAGGTCGTCGCGGCCTCGGAGGTCGAAGAGTGGATGGGCAAGGGATGGGCGTGGAGGGGGAACCTAGGGGACGGGAGGGCGGTGCTTGAGCCTGCGGACTAGCTCAATCGGGCCAGCCTCTGCCAGACCCTGCAATTAGCCAAGTACTCGGCGGGAGTTATTTCGTCCGGCTGGGAGAGGATGTCGTCCCGAAGAGGACCCGTGGGGAGGTTCTCGAGGGCGAACCTCTTCAGCCCCGTGAGGTTGACGCTGTTGCGAACAACTGAGCCTGTCTGCATCGCGTGTCAGTCAGTAACCTTTGTTTTGGATTTAACGGAGGCTTGAAGAAGGAAGATGGCAATCATAGCGAGAATAACGCGCTCAGACTCAGGGAGCCGAACGAATCTCGGATACCTTCTTCAGGCCATCCTCTGAGTCGCTCCTGTCCGAATAGTAGGGTAGTTTGTGCTTCTGCATGTAGTCCATGAGGGCGCGCGTGGGAATATTCGCGGCTTCTGCCGCACGACCGAGCGACCATTTGCCCCGGTAGTATTCTTTCAGACTGTCCAGTATCTCCACCTCTCTCCTTGAAGCTACCTTTGCATACCGCTGCATCTTCCCTATGGCCATTCTCTCGCCTCCCTCTGGAGTCGTCTGAGGTAGCTCGTGTTTAATATGTTTTGGCCGACCAAATCGTCCAGAAGGCGGACAGCTTCGGGCGCTCCGATAATTCTTGCGTCATAGGAATCTCTGATCACTGTCTCCAGAGTCATGGTTCTCAAGCCCAATTTTTCCGCCTGAGAGGCGGCGTATCTGTCACTCGTCAGGAGGGAGTCTGCATGAAGCTCTTCGCACAATAGCATCGCCTCAGTTTCTCCCTTCCCAAGTTTCTGGGACATCAACTTGCTGAGTCTGCTCGTCTCCTTGACGGGCTTAACAACGAGCCACGTTCCCGCCGCCTTTGCAATCTCGATTGCATCGGGCAAATCTCGATAGTGCTGGGTCTCTTGGAAGACGCCGTCTGGGATGGTGACATCGTACAGCATCGGCAGGAGATGCAAGTGGTGCGTGAGCGACAACTGAATCAGAGGTGCCGCGTCGCTTACGACGACTCTCTTCTTCTTCCCACTCTCGACATCCAGATTCACGGCCGCATCACCAAGCCGTGCCCGGAGCCTCGTCAAAATAGACTGATCCCATGCTGTTAAGTCTCATGAGATCGGAATATTTCTCCATCATCTGCTCTGCGGCCTCGACTGCCGAACTGCCCTCTCGAATGAGATCTATAATCAGCTGGGGGATCGTGACCAGCCTGTACCCCTCGACCGAGAATGAGTTGTGGAACACTTGATCGTCGTACCACCTAAGCCTCACATTACCCCCTCCCACCAGGGCGCCTGCCCCGACGAGCATGGCATGCCATTCATCAAAATCATCTCTGCGGATGTAGAGATCGGTCCTCGACGGAAACAAGTATCTGTTCACGAACGACTCGGCACGGTAAGTGGTAAGGCCGTATTCAAGATTAGTCTTCTTCAGAGTTTCCATGACTTTCGGCAGCATGTAGCTCTGCGACTCGTACTTGATGTTGAGGCGACTCCACAGGTTCAGGAGGCCCTTGGGGTCGACCACGCGGGTGCCGGTGACAAGGTGTAGCTTCTCTAGCTTTCGAAGGAGTAGGCTTACCTGTGTCTGCTGAGCCTGGGCCATTTTGGCAATCCTGTATTTTGTGAGGGTGCCTTCGACATCACACAACAATATTCTGTATATCCTGTCATTCTTTATCCCCCGGCGCGGCCTATCAGGCTTGTTCTTGTTCCCCTTGGTTCTTTCCTCCAGCGACATTTGATGATACTATACTATGTCGTTTTATTTATAAGGCTTATTATAGTATAACATTATGCGTTAGGTATAAGCCAAATTATAGCATTGCGAATTTACATTCACGGTCCAGTCATATAACGCACAAGAATCTCAAAGACGAACCCATCTCGGGAAACGGATCCCGTCGCTATCTATCTTGTAATCGGTATACACTCTGGGACATCCATGGGAAGAGAGCGTATACACAATGAGCCGCGCAGGACAGAGTGTATACACTATGGGAAGTCAATGAGGACAGGGTGTAACACTTCCCGGGATTGCCGTGGCGCTACAGCATGTTGTCTGCCGCATAGCTCCGGACGAGGGGTACGCGTCGTCATCGCGGTGCCAGGGCGTATGCATCAGGCGGGGCTGGACCTGCAAAGTGTGTACACTTTACCAGGGTCAGGCGCGTTTTTTCCATCCCATCGTATGATCTGGCAACCCTGATGTCAAGCTTGCCAAAAAAGGGCCTAAGGTTGCCAAGAACTGGTGTCAGGGTTGCCAAATCAGAAGCCAGGGTTGCCAAATTTCCGAGAGCTTTGGCAACCTTCGCGACCTGCGCTAAATACTGAACAGGCCTTTGACGGCGTATTTCGTCTATCTCTCTATGAATGCGGTAAGAATCTGGGTAGCGTCAGGTAAGCGTAAGCTCGGATAAACTCTGGGTAGGGCAGAGGACAATACCCAAGGGTTGGGCATTAATTCAATCGAAGCGTGCACAAGGGTTGTGCATTACCCCGAACCGCTCAATGCACAAGCGTTGTGCATCTTGAAAAAGCCATGTTCAAGGGTTGAGCATTATCCTAAATCGAACAATGCTCAAGGGTTGAGCACAGTTCTTCCAACTAACTCTCGCTCTTCTAGAAATATCCATATGATTCCAGAAAGAAGCCGGAACGAGGACGAACCAAGACGCCTACATCGCGTACCGGCAAGAGCACGGCAGGTCCCGCTTACCCCAGTCGCAACCCTTGCAACAGATCCTACATGTTCAAAGTGTTGCAACCCTTGCAACTACAAGTCGCAACCCTTGCGACTCTGGGGAAATTCGCCGGGAGGCTCAACCCTTGCGACCAGTTTCGTTGCCATCTGGGCTTGTTCTCAGGGTGTGAGAGTAACTCTTTCCGCGACTTACTCTCAGCAGTTGAGAGTAGCTCGGAAGCCGAACTCCACCCCAAGGGATTTCCTTATGGTCTGAAGCGCGCGTCCCTGCGCAAATAGATGTTGCCAGTCCATGTCGGCGCGATGTTGCCATCCATGTTGCCAAATCACCGTCCAATGTTGCCATTTCGCCCTATCCCGATGGCAACATAGCGACGGGGCGTTAAATACTCCAGGCGCCTTCTGTGTCATCTATCTCTCTGTCTCTCTCTGAACGGTAAGGAAATGGCAACGTTGTGCCTCCGCGCTTCCAGTGGGAACCATTGAAAGCCGCACTGTTGCGATTCAAGATGCAGCGTGAACACCTTTCGCCCCCCTAGACCCTCCTTTGAGCGCTCTTTGCCAATACCCTGATCACCTTGCCAGAATCCCGTTGCGGATATTCTTTAACTCCCACTATGTGTTTTTTTTTCGAATGATTTTGCGTGTTCTAGCCGCGGCCAAGCTTGAACTTGGAGAGAAACCCTGTCCCCTTGGTCTCCTCGCGCAGCTTGTCTGAGATGTGGTCCTCGCACATCCACCCTCCTTCCTGATACGCGTGCTTCTCGCAGAGAGGGGTCCCGCACACCTCGCACACCGCGACGGTCTCCTTCTTCAGGAGAGTACACTTCTGGCACTTGGCCAGCCCGTCCTCAAGCGTCCGCCCCGAGGAGGCAAGGAACCGTCTCGAGAAGCTGGCCTGCCCTGACTCATATTCGAGGTCCCACTTCGGAACGTAGACCAGCTTGGTGCCGCGGATGCTCACTTCGCTGAGGCGCGGCAAGACTCTGAACGACCGGGTCTCGATCTCCCCCTTCACCTTGGCGTTGTATCGCACATCCTGCCTGTTCTTCTCGGCTACGTGCGCTTTGACGATCCTCGCAGCGTCCTCTTCCGTCACCTCCGGCTCCGCCACCGAGACCTGGTAGTCGGAGGAGGAGAGCACAGGCTTCGAAATTGGCACGATCCGTTCCAAGTCTTCGGAGACCATCTTGTCCTCTCTCGATTCCATGCGCTCCTCCTTCTTCTTGAACAGCCCGGCGATGTTCTCGACGACTCCTCTCTCGCGGTTGATTATCTCACCGTCGAGTGCGTCGACGAAGTAGGTGCCACTGTCTGTGATCGTGTGACTCTTCCCCGTCGGGTCCTTCCTAATCGCCTGGAGCCTGTGCTTGATCAGGAAGTACGGATGATACAGGAGGACCGATGAGAAGAGTCGGACCGACTGGTTGTTCCGCAGAGAAAGAGAAGACGCGGATGAAAAGTCAAGCGTAAGGGGTAGGATAGGGTCCTGGACGAGACTAGGGTTCTTTATCCTGCCTATCGCATATGCGTAGAACTTCTCGCGGTGCTTGTCACCGTCCCACAGTTCGATTCCGGTCGAATTCGCAAGCTTCTCGGAGTCTTCTGAGAAGTACGTGTTGGTGACAAAGATCCCAGATGCGATGCCCGTGTCACCGAGCTTGTCCTTGAACACCCGCAGGTCTTGTATGCCGACAGACCTCGACTGGTCATAGTTCTTGCACTCGACCGCCCTCCTCCTGATGCCGCGGACGAGCAGGATGTCGATCTCTGCAGTTGCCCCGCTCTTGGTCTGGACCCTCTGTCTCTTCTCCACCGAGTACCCCATCTTCTGAAATATGGAGGCGGTGGTGTCCTCGAGTTGCACGCCCAAGTCGTACGTGTTGAGCTTGACAGGCCCCAACTCTTCGTCGACGGTCGGTTGTATGGATTGCGGGCGTGCAGTCGGAGGCTGCATCGCGTATTGGGGGCCTGTTGTTTGAGGAGAATCAGCTACGGCTTGAAGTTTCGTTCCACACTCTGGACAGAATTTGGGATTAGGGATCTGAAGGGATGTTCCACAGTCTGGACAAAACTTCAAAGTTTCATCATTAGAGTAGGAGCACCTTGGTTATTTACGCATGCATAGGTAATCGTTCAATGCTACCTCGGTCTTCTCAAATTTCTTTGACTGCTAGTCACGGACGTATGGGTTCGACTCGTACATCTCGTCATGTTGAGGGCGCGTTCATCGGAACTCCATTAGGCAAGTGAGGTTGGATTTCGGCTGCCCTTTACCCTGATCTCGGATTCTGTCCCGAAATTCCCTATGTCATCGAGGGACACAGGCACACTGGTATTGAGGCGTTCATATGCCTCAAAAAGGGGGACCACCGAGGTGAACTTCAGGTCGCCACCGTCGCTCCGAGAGATGAACCCGACACGTTCCTCCGATATGACAAACAACAAATCCTCATTGAGATTCTGGACTTTCTGGGGACTCACCAGAACTCGCTTTGCGATAAGCGTCATCGGTTTCAACAACGCCGCCGGCGGTATCTTTTGAGCTAATCTGGCGAGCAAAGAAAGAGGAGATTGCGCGCTCTGGATGAGGTGCTGGATTCTGCTCTGATTAAAGATGATTCGGGCATCTACTCTGTTCTCATCCTCAGACTTCTCTACATGAGCGAACAACCTCCAGAAGAAGGTCATGAAGACGGAGAAGGGGAGGGTAACGACCGAGAACAGTAGTTTAGCTCGTTTTACCGAAATGATGTATGTGTCTGGCGCGTCGAATTCGCTTCCATCCGCCGGCTCTGTCGCATTGGCTAGCAAGCTGTCAAGATGAGCCTGGAGAGCTTCGCCGGTATGGTGCCACACCTCCCTGCCATCGACCTTGCGGTGCGCCTGATCTATGCGGTCTCCGTTCATCACAACGGTGACATGGTCATCTTCACCAATCTTCTTGACCGAGTTGCGGGGTCCGAGGACAATGCGATCTGGACTGACGTCTACAAACACACCCTTCTCCTTGTTCCGAATCTCTACCTCGAACCTGTCCGGTTCCTCCTCCATCCCAAGTCATGTTCTACAAAAGGGGCTCGCATATAAACAGTCTTGCGATTCGGAGCACGTCCAAAGGTCTAATGGTGATGGGGGGCACATTCCGGGCTCTTCGCAACCGGAACGATGTCTGAGTGATTCGTTATGCCAATCCCTTGCTTAACGCGGTGTGCCTCTCTCTAGCTATGCTGAGGCGTTGCCACAAAAACTGTATATCTTTATATCACGTTTAACCTCATTACTAGGAAAGGCTTTGAGAATTCCGGCTTCTCAGTACTCACTCCGTTCTTTCCTTGATTATCTCTCAGAGAACGCAGGTGAGATCTTCGAAACCGAGAGCGAGGGAAAGTGGCTCAAATCATACCTTCTCTATGTTAACGACGACTGGCAGTCTCTGTTTCTACAGCACAGTCTTCAAAAGATGGGTGATGTCTGGCATTTTACAATAGCCGATGAAGAGAGATCTGCCGATTATTACGTCTACGAGTGGAAGCCAGGACTGATTCTCTGTTTCACCGGTTCAACGAAGGAGGATTATGAGAAGACCTTGCGTCGCTTCGTCACAGAGAAGAGAGGGATTTCTGAAGCATGGATATCGCCGCCTCTGTTCGAGAACTTGAAGAATCACGTCCTGACGAAATACAGCGCAACCATGTATAGCTTCATTAGTAGACGATCAAGATTCTCAGAGGCCATCGCGAAGATAGGTCGTCAAGAATATAACCGTAGAATGAGCTATTCAGGAGAAGACGCCTCTGATGTTCTGAAGGAGACTCAACTGATGTATGGGACCATCTCCACGAGAATGGATTTTCGGATAGGGAGCGACAAGATCCAATTGAACAGAAACGGCATGGTCTTGATAAGAGATGTCAACGAGAGTACAATCAGTATCCTGCTGGACATAATCGGTTCGGTCAGCGAAGAACTGTCCACGATCAGAATTACATCTGGAAGATTCAAGACTTCGACAAGGACTATCGGCCTGACGGAGCATCAGATCATCGTACCAACGCTGGTTGCTGGGAAAATCACGGTGCCCAATGCCAAGTTTGACGTTAAGACCGTGAAGATGCTCTTCGGTGAGGCGAAGAACGAAGTTGACTTGGGTAAGTCAGATGAAGAAACCGATGAGTTCTCAGACTTTTCATTCATCGATACCTACGTTTCCGACGATGCAGTATCATTCTCTGCAACGGTTGTCGACGACCGAAAGGGGACCGTGTTCGGTCTAAGCGCGTATAATGGCGAGTTGGCTCTCATTCCGAAATACAGGACCACTTTCGAGTCCTTTGTAAGATTCTACGAGACAATAGCCGAGGATGTTGACGGGGACGCTCACCTGACGATGTTCAGCGAGCAAACACTAAGTGAGCCAGTTGCTAGATGACGAGTTCGTAAGGTATCTTAGGGTAAAGGAACTGCAAGACAACTACACAAAAGCCATTGAACGGGCTATCGCCGAAGTTGAGGAGGAGTTCGAACAGAAGGAAAAGGACCTGTCTCGTGGAAAGTTGGAGGGGTTGGAGATTGACAAGTGGCATCGAAACGCCCTCAATGCGTGCATTTTCCCGTTTACAGAGAGCGAGTCACTGTCCAAGATGGGATATCACTTTGTCCGGGGATCGCCGCTCCTAGAGCTAGGCATCACAAATCTTGATTTCCTGATCTTCAACCCCGATAAAGGAATTGCAATCATTGGTGATGCGAAGGGATCCATCGGCGATGAAGGACGAGTAGTCGAGCAAATGCAGGAGCGAATGTACAAAGTTCGATCTAATCAGAGATATCTCCAAACAAATTACCTTAATTCAGCGGAAGTCAATGATGAGTTCGTACTCGGCGTGTCCTTCTCAGACGCAAATCGCCTTTGCAAGTGTCTGTTGAGAAGGAATGGTGGAGTGGTCGTCTGGCAGAGCGGGATTGATTTCAGGGACTCTGACGTGAAGCTGGGAATCGTCGCACCTGGACGAGAAGACGGCCCTGTCGGCAGAACGATGATGCATTCCGACGAGGCATTGAATCGGGCATTGGTGAATGTCAAGACGAGTTATGAATTCAAGACCTTCTTCCTTGAGAGTCATCCAGTCGCAAAGATGACTATTCTAACAATCGTAGATGTAGGGAAGGACGACGGAATATTCACCACCGAGGACCTTGAGGAGCTTGTGAAGAATGAGATTGGATATGCGGGGGAGATCGCAGTCAAGAAACAGACAGACGCCATATTGAGAATGGGGCTCGCAGTCGGTTTTGTCAAGGAGGAGGCTCCAGGCGCCTATCGGGTCGGAACTAGGTCAAAGAAGGCGAAGAACCGATATGACGAACTGGTGAGACTGTGGATTAAGTACGCAATAGAGCAAGATATCTATCCAGCTATCGAGGCAAGAAGAACGGCGCTACAGGCCCAGTTCACTGAGGAACGGAAGAAGTTTGGTTTCATTGATGAGACCTAACCTCAGTTGTCTTGTGACGAGAGGTTGTTGTGCGGGGTGCTCGGGGTGCGACCCCTCTTAGGTACATCTGGCGTTACTAGGCTTCGTCCACATCCCTTCGTGGGGCATAAATACCGAGCCGCCGTCTGACGGTTACCATGACCACTTTGCCGTACTTCAGCCCTGGGTTCGCCACTATATTGCGGCGAGAACCGGCGAGCCTGTCACCGACCTCCTCTACGCGGGTGGTATCGGCCCTCGCCCGAAGGCCACTACTGGGCTACGGGCCCGATACGGGCCGAGTGTCAGACGATGCAAGAGAACTTCGAGCGTTCTAGAAGATTCAACGCATACCGACAATATCGCTCAAGTTAGCGGTCTGGAGTAAGGCTTTGATGGCTAGGCAGAAACGACCAGGAGTAATGCTGGAAGAGGTGGCCGTGGTCATCTTTGCAGTAGTCTTGGTCGTCGGTGCGGGTTGGGCTTATGTTACGATCTCGGCTCCAGTCAGTACAACCAGCGTCTCGTCTGCTCAGAGCAGCGGCTCAGCATCTTCATCAGCTACGTCCGCAGGAAGTTCAGGATCAGCGAGCTCAGGGAGCGCGACTGGCGCCGGGACCAGCACGAGCGGGAGCGGCGGCTCGGCAGGGGCCACAGTAACGATCCCCCAGGGTGCCGGGTCCGGGGCAAACTTCTCTCCGACCACGCTGAGCGTCGCGCCTGGCACGACAATCACCTTCGTGGACCAGGACAGCGTCGCGAAGCACAACGTGGACTTCTCAAGCGGACCGTCAGGAGCGACGCTGCCTTCGGCATCCCCAAACCTGGTGAAGGGCAGTACCTTCCAGGTGACACTGACGACGGCGGGAACCTACGACTACCACTGCGACTACCATAGCTGGATGGTCGCGACCATCACGGTGACATAAAGTGGCTGAGTCTAGTCACTGCCGACAAGCCGACGGTTTAGGGGAGTCATGGTGAAAAACTGATGTCAGAAGACAAGCCGAAGAAGCCGGACGAATCCTTCTGGTTCGAAGCGAACGGCGAGAAGCAAGACAGCGAGAAGCAAGACAGCGAGAAGCCCCGCAGGCAAAACAGTTCTGAAGAGAACCGGCTCCTCGAGGCCGAATATCGGGCCGAGCGAGCACTCGGTAGAGCGACAGCCGCGCAAGAGCAAGCCCTCTCATCGCAGCAACGGGCTGTCGCGAGTACGTCCGACGCCTTTCTGGCCCAGCAGGAGCTTTCGAAGCTGGAGCGCAGGTTTGAGTCAGACGGCAAGCGCGTTAGTGAATCGAGGCGGAACTTCCTCAAGATCAGCGCAGGACTCGTAGCAGGAGCCGCCATCGCGTCGGTGGTGCAGGTCCCTCTCTATGCTAACCTCGTCTCGTCACGGAACGAGCAGGTGAGGACTCTCAACACCCAGCTTGTCCAGGCCGACCAGCAGATCAGCTCCTTGCAGTCACAGGTTTCTGCACTAACGGTGCGCGTGGATACGACGACCGGTTTCCTGACCCTGGGGGTCTCCGAGCAGGCGGCGGTCGAGGCGATCGCGGAGACGATCATACCCTCCGACAGCTCAGGCCCCGGCGCGAAGGAAGCTGGCGTCATCTACTTCATAGACCGACAGCTCGCCTCGGATTACGGACGGGGCGCGAACATGTTCACTGACGGCCCCTTCTTCCTTACTGGCCAGACCGGGCCGGTCACCGTGAACGGACAGACCTACTCGGGCGGCTCCCCCGTGGTCAGGGTGGGGGCCGGCACGAGATTCCAGTACTCCCTCCCGATGAGAGAGTTCTGGAGGACGGGGATAGCGGCACTGGAGACGTACTCGAACACAGCATACGGGGGGAACTTCGAGGGTCTCACCGCGAGCCAGCAGATGCAGGTCCTGCAGGACCTGTGGTCCAACGTGCCTTCGAGCTTCAGCGACATACTGCCGGAGGATTTTGCGTACGAGATAACATTCATGACATGGGCCGG
>Ga0182014_10000925_pt1 | contig 40028 bp, 29 predicted proteins | sample 612S2DmetaG_FD_120489 | JGI IMG/M metagenome (GOLD analysis project Ga0182014, IMG submission 120489) | Permafrost microbial communities from Stordalen Mire, Sweden - 612S2D metaG | ecosystem: Environmental > Terrestrial > Soil > Wetlands > Permafrost | place: Sweden: Stordalen | collected... | reverse complement strand
GTGTGCAGGAGCACATCGTGCCGCTGAGGAGCTCGTCCGCGAAGTAGCACAGCTGCGGTAACAACGACAGTTCAGCCGAGCCCAGGTTCGCGTCCGCGAATGCCGTTTCGGTCGTGGCATACGCGCTCTTGCCCGCTGCCTGAATGTGCGTCGCCGTTCCACGCAGACCGTATGTCGGCACCGGGGCGGTCGGATCCCAACTCGCAGATGAGATGACCTTGATGACGCCGCGCGTCGGGATCTTTCCCGTCAACGGAGTCGCTGTCAGTTCGGTCTTCACATCCTCGGAAAGCAGACCGTCGGGCGTGACCACGCAGGCGCAGCACTCGGTCAGTTCCTGGCTGTCGTCGAAAATATAGAAAGCCGCCCACAGGTCGCCGCTCGCGTTCGTGCCCTGGTCGCCGTCGTTGATGAAGCGCACCACTGCATCCGGAGCGCTCGTGACGTTGTTGGAGTAATAGGTGACAAAGTAATAGCTGTTGTCACCAACATTTTGAGCCATCGCACTTGTCGCTGCCAGGGCGATGATCAACATTGCAAATACAAAGCCAAGTTTCTTCATTTGTGATCCTCCAGTTTTTGACGCCGAAGGCCGGGGGGAGTTCAGCTGGCGCAGTGAGAAATGTATTCGATCGGAACAGCCTTGCACAGTACCCACGTGGCGTAACCCAATACACGAAACGGGGAGAGCTACTACGTAGGGAGTAGTCCGCCGCTCGCGGCGTCTTTCACAGAATCTTCGGAGGCCTCGATCGGCGGCTGCGAATATCCGGAGCGTGTCTGGCTTCGCGTCGCGATCCCCGGACGGCGTTTTCCCGCGCAGCGCGCTGGTTGATTCCCTATTGCTGGGGCTGTTGGGACGGGTATTGTGTCTGATTTCTCTCGCGCAGCTCTTTTGCTTTTTCCTTCATCAATTCCCCAAGAGACTCGGGAGTCATCTTCTCGCTCGGGGCCTGCAGGCTGGTGTCATATCGCGGAGGCAGAGGCTGCGCGGCCAGCACGGGTTCCGGTTTATAGATCACAACGGGTGTTAACGGAGTTGGTGCCGGCGCTAAAGCGGGCACACCTGTATCGACCGGCCGCACCGACAACAGCACCTGCGCCAGTTCCTGCGGATGCTGCGTCGAATTCACAATGATGAAATTGAAGTGAGAGCCATTCAACAGTTGCGTCAACACATCGTTCGGCATTCCCGGCCCGGCATGTTCCACGATCGCTTCGGTTGCGCTCCCGGGAGGCACATCGATCGTGGCCCCGGTCTTCTCGGCAACCAATTTCAGCACATCCGCCAGGGTCGCGTTGTGGGCATCAATGGTGAGCTGCCCGTTGCGATAGACGACCCGCGTCCCATCTTCTGACTTCGATTCCACTGACGTCGATTCCACAGCGGCTGGGCCCGCCGCACCTGGCGCCGGCTGCAAGGCCGGACTCGCCGGAATCAGCAGTTTTTCCGGCACGAGCGAGGGCTGTGTCTTGATGGTCAACGAAGGAGCAACGGTCGTTAAAGCTGCCGACGGGAGCGGCAGCAAACTGGCGATGCGGACAGGCTCCTGCCCTTTCACCACTGGCGCCGCTGGCGGTGCCAATCGAGCCTCCGCTTGGCGCGCAGTAGTTGGACTCGCAACCGGCGGAGCCGGAGCCTTCGGAGCGGTAATTACCACAGTCGGCGACAAAACCAGCTCTGCAGTCCGCTCGGCCTTCCCACCGCGGACCGCTGGCGTCGCGGCCACCGCTGCTGGTACTGCCGGTAACTCAGGGTGGCGGCCCGCCCCGTTATTTGTGATGGTCGGGGCCGCCACGACGGCCTTTGGCAACGGGGCTAAATCGGCATTGCGGGCGCCGTTCGCTCCACCCACCGTGGGCGTCGCGCCAACTGCCGCCGGTACCGCCAGAAGTTCGGAACGGCGCGCTGTGCCCTGGCTCGCAACCGAGGGAGCCGCTCCAACCACGGACGGTAGCGGAATCAACTCTGCCGTGCGCATACTATCGAGTTTTTCCAGCCCGGGCGTTGCCGCAACCGCGCCTGGCAACGGCATCGATTCATGACGGCTGGCAATGCTCTGCTCGTTGGGAACCTGCGGCGCCGGCAGTTGCAGTTTATCGACGCCCGTTCCGGCAACCTTAGGGCCGTCGTTCGTTGTGGCCGCATCCTCCAGTTGGATTTGCGTCAACACCGAGTAATGCGGGTCTGCAATCACAACGCCTTCGAGCGTTACCACTCGCGGCTTCGGAACTGAAGATGGCGGATGATAGACTCCCCGCTCGTCGATACTTCCGCAGCTCGCGCCGTAGCAGCCGAGCCCGGAGACGTTCCAGCGCACTGCCACCGGTTTCCCGTCTGCGTCCATGACACCAAAATGCTGAACTTGATTGACCGCAACCGTTGCACCGCTGGGAAGAATGACATACTTGCGCGGTACCGCCCGCACGAAGCGCTGAATCACAGGCCCGCTCGACACCATGCCGGGCTGCGATGCCCGAAGATCGCCAACTCCAAAACAGGTCAACAGCGCCACGGCCGCGGCGATGCTCTTGCAATGACCGGCGCCCACTCCCGCACTCGGCCGTACTGCCGCCCCACCCATCGCGTGATCGGTCTTCGCCACAGAATTCCCAGGCATAATCGGACTCAGTTCAACGCCGCCTGCCAACGGTCGTCCTAGCGATTCGCTGTGGACCCGTTATAGCATGATGCGCACTGCTCAGGGGAGGTTTTGCGGGGAGGGGGCTTCTGTTTGACGCCTTTTTCGGCACCGGACCCGCTCTCCGTAACAGAGGAACGGTCCAAACAGCTTCTCTTGCGATCTTACCACACAAAAAGCTTTCGCACGGCTCCAAAATTACTGCCGGAAACGCGCCAATCGCGGCCTCTCGGCATCGCACCTGAGGCTCTCCCGGCACAAAGCCCATTCTTGCAAAACCCTGGCCTGTCAAGCAATCGCCCGTGGTCAATTACAAGTTAACTACGAGAACCAGCCCCCGGCAATGCCACCTTCGGACTAGCTAATCAGCCTATAACGGACAAGAATACTAGCCCATTTTGACTAGACAACCCGTGGTGCCCAGCCTAGCACTTAGGCGTGTGTCGAACGCTTGCAGAGCTCGCCATCGATGGCTTTGGACCCCATAAATTCGTCTCTCCGATGTGGTTGCAACTCTTGTCCCTGCTCTCCGTAGGCGAGAATCAATTCCGGCGCCCAGCCTTGTCCACGTTCGTGCCACCCTCCCAGGCATACTACCCAAAAGAAGTAGATCGAGTTGGGAATTGCACAAGCTGATTCCTTCGATATAGTTCCTAGTGTCTAGCTGAAACAGGCCTTCCCCCAAGGCTTGCAGGGATTTCCACAATGAAGAAGAATCCAGCCGCCCATGCCATTCGTGTCCTTGCCGTGTTCGTTGCCTCCTTGCCGCTCTTCAACTGCGGCACCAATACGGGGCTACAAAAGATCACGGTCTCCCCAGCTAACGCCACTGTCGCGAAGGGTGAAAATGTGCAGCTTGCCGCTACCGGCAGTTACGCCGACGGCACCCAGCAGACCTTGACCGATTCCGTCACTTGGCAAACGAGCAAGTCGACGGTCGCGACCGTCGGCGAGCAGGGCCAGGTAACGGGCATGGGCGAAGGCGCCACGCAGATCTCGGCATCGTACCAGGGAGTGACGGGCAGCACCTACGTCACAATCGGGCCTCCCGCATTGATCGGAATCACCGTGACTCCTTCCCCATCATCGTTGCCCGCCGGCGAATCCGAACAACTCACCGCGAGCGGTAAGTTCTCCGATGGCACGGTTCAGAATCTCACTCCATCGGTCACTTGGAGTTCGTCCGCTTCCAATATTGCGACGATCAATACAGATGGCACAGCGAGCGGGTTGAGTGTGGGCAGCACAACCATTTTGGCGGTTGCCGGCAACGTCCAGGCAACGGCATCGCTGACCGTGGGTTCAGCGGTTCTTACTTCGATTGCAGTGGCTCCCGCGAACCCATCGCTGGTAGCGGGCGACACGCAACAGTTCACGGCCACGGGAACGTACAGCGACGGAAGCGCGCAGAACCTGACCAGCAACGTGATATGGAGTTCACCAGCTCCGGCGGTGGCAGCCATGACGCCGGCAGGCCTGGTGACCGGCCTGACAGCGGGCACGTCGAATATCGGCGCAACCATGGGCGGCATTACCGGCTCGACCATGCTGACGGTGACCACACCGGTACTAATGTCCATTGCCGTAGCGCCGGGCAACCCATCGCTCGCTGCGGGAACCACGCTGCAGTTCGCGGCCACGGGAACCTACAACAACGGAAGCACGCAGGATCTGACCGGCACAGTGGCGTGGAGTTCGTCGGTTCCCGGAGTAGCGGCCATCGGCAATGTGTCTGGCTCGCAAGGATTGGTCTCGGCATCCGCTCTCGGCTTGACGACGATTACGGCATCCTTGGCCGGGGTCAACGGCTCGACTACGCTGAACGTTACCGCAGGTTTCGTCCTCACTGGCAGCCTCAATACGCCGCGTCAATATCACACTGCAACTTTGCTGAACAATGGCATGGTCCTGGTCGCCGGAGGCTTCGGCTCCAGCGGCGCCCTGGCCAGTGCCGAGCTGTATAATCCCGCGACCGGAACCTTCACGCCCACCGGCAGCCTCAACACCGCCCGCGGCCAGCACACCGCTACGTTGCTGCAGAATGGCATGGTTCTAATTGCCGGAGGTACCGGCAGCAGTGGCAATATCTCCAGTGCGGAAATCTACAATCCTTCAACCGCTACATTCACGCCGACCGGCAACCTGAACACGGCTCGCGCCATGCACGCCGCAACCATGCTGGGCAGCGGAATGGTCCTGATTTCCGGTGGCTTGGATTCCAACAGTCTTAATTTATCCAGCGCCGAACTCTACAATCCCGCGAGCGGGTCGTTCGCGCTTACCGGCAGCCTGAACCTGGCGCGCAGCCTGCACACCGCGACCCTGCTCAATACCGGGTTAGTGCTGATCGCAGGGGGCAATCCTGTTGGCGCACAAGCCAGTGCCGAGCTCTACGATCCCACCAGCGCGACATTTACTCTGACCGGCAGCTTGAACACACCGCGCTATGACCATACGGCGACGCTTCTCAACAATGGCATGGTGCTGATTGCAGGCGGCACCGGAAGCAACGGTTCCACAGCCACTGCCGAACTCTACACGGCCGCGAATGGGATGTTCACCCCCACCGGGAGCCTGAATACCGCGCGTTTCGAGCACACGGCGACGCTTCTGAATAACGGGACCGTGCTCTTCGCGGGAGGATTCGCTGCCAGTGGCTCCCTCAGCAGCGCCGAGTTGTATGATCCGGCTTCGGAGAGCCCCGCCCTCACAGGCAGCCTCAACAACGGCCGCTGCGGCCACACCGCGACCCGCTTGAACAATGGGATGACGCTGATTGCGGGTGGCTTCAGTGGCGTCTATCTGGCCACCGCCGAGCTCTACGAACCGGCCTCGCTGACTCCGCCCAACCTCGTTTCCATCTCTGTCGCTCCGGGCAATCCCACAATTCCCCTCGGTGCCGCGCAACCGATGATCGCCACCGGTACTTTCAGCAACAACAGCACACAGCAGCTCGCTTCCGTGACGTGGAGTTCGTCGAGCACTGCGGCCATCGGCATCGGCAACGATGCGACCGATCCGGGCGCGGCCTATGCCGCAGCCTCCGGCTCATCCGCAACGCTGATTGCATGCGCCGGCTCAGTCTGTGGCTCGACCTCTGCCGTGGTTGGACCTGCCGCACTGCTCTCCATCGCAGTCGCTCCGGCAAACGCGACCGTCGCAGCGGGTGATTCACTGCAGTTTTCCGCCACCGGCACCTACACCGACGGCAGCACGCAATCTCTGACCTCCTCTTCATCCCTAACTTGGAATTCCTCGGTTTGGGCGGCGGCGACAATCACATCCGGCGGCTTGGCCACGGGCGTGGAAACTGGCGTTTCGAGCATCACCGCGACCGTCGGATCGGTGACCGGAAGCACGAACCTGACGGTCACTCGCCCCGCCGTGGTCGGCCTGACCATCAACCCGTCGACTTTATTCCTGTCCGTGGGGGCTAGCCTCTCGCTGGAAGCGATCGCGACCTTGAGCGACGGAACCACCGAGGTCCTGACCGGACACAATGCGGCGTGGAGCGTGAATGGACCAGCCATCGCCGTCGTAAGCTCCATTGGCGTGGTCACTGCTCAAGCCAACGGCTCCACGACCATCGTCGCCACGGTCGGCAGTTATACTGCTTCGGCGAGTCTCACCGTAGCGCCCGTCACGGCGTTGAACATCACACCGGCATCGCTCTCCATGGCCCCCGGCGGCAGCACCCAGTTCCGCGCGATCGCAACCATGAGCGACGGAAGAGCGGAAGACGTGACCGCAAAGGTGTCGTGGAGTTCGATGCAACCCAGCATTGCTGCTGTAAGCGGCGGACTGGTTACTGCAGCGCAGCTTGGCACGGCCACCATCGTCGCTCAGGGAAATGGATTCTCTGGGTCGGCGAGCCTCAACGTGCTTGCGCCCGTTGCTTTGAACATCGTCCCGGCCCCGGTTTCCCTCGTCATCGGAGGCGCCCGCCAGCTTCGCGCGACGGCTACCTTGAGCGATGGAACAAAGGAAGACGTGACCGCGCTCGCAACCTGGAGTGCCAGTGCAACAAATATTGCTGCCGTCAGCAACACCGGTCTGGCAACTGGATGGCACGCGGGCTCGACCACCGTTTCTGCCGCTTACAGCGGTGCCTTGGGCAGTACCAGCGTCACAGTCGATCCCCTTCTCTTCGTCAGCTACTACAGCCTCGTCAACGCCCAGGCTGCTGGCATGGACGGTTCCCTTTACATTACCAACCCTGGCCTCACCGCTGGCGATCCCTCCGCCGGAAACCTCTGTGCCATGATTTACGTCTTTGACCAGCATCAGGAATTGGAGGAGTGCTGCGGATGTTCGGTTTCTGACAGCGGGTTGCGCACCCTGTCCTTGACTAACGATCTCACCGCGAATCCTCTAACCGGTGTGCCTCCGGCCGCTGGGGAAATCATGATGATTCCGTCCGATATCGGCCCGAATCCGCAATGCGATCCCGGCTCCCTGGCTCCAACCGGTGTACTCGATGCCTGGCAAACCAATGTGCAAAGCGTCCCGGCCAGCCCCACTCTTACCGAAGCCACCATGGATTCGGTTCCTCTAACGCAGGGGAATGAAGCCTTCCTGGCAGGTTTGTGCGGCTACCTCGAAACCCTGGGCAGCGGCTCCGGCACGTGCAGCTGCGGCACCGGCGATGGCGGAGCGGCGCGCCCCTCACGAAAGAAAAAGTGAGCTGGAGCAAAAACGTGTTGCACTTTGATTCTGGGTGGTGCAGCGCTGGGGTGGTGCGTTAGCCGGAGTGTCCTGAATTCGACTTTAGCCGCCAGGATCGCGTTTCTAGTCGAGACGCCTTTTTTGCGAGACTGCTCGCCAGCCGTCCATCTCAGCTTGCCACGAAGCGTAGCCCGTGGATGTAGTGATGCGCCTCTTTCCCGCGCTTAACGGTCCAGCGGACCTGCATGAGCGTGGGGATCGACACCGGGATGTCAAGCATTGCAATTTCGCAAGTAACGAACGTGGAGACGGCGAGAGGCTGCGAACTCAGGATGCATACGCCTCCTTGGCTCACGTTCTGAATGCGCCCTTGAATCTCTTTGGGAGCGGCATGGGAAGCGCGCACCGGAGGCATTGTGCGGGCGCGTACATCGATTGCCTGGGGGAACCGCGCATGCTCCCGCCGGTCTCGCTCGGCTGAACGCTTCACAACCCCGCTATCATGCCGCAGATCGGCACGCGCGCGATAGTCCTCGATTGGACTAATTCACACTGGCTAGGGTGCTGCGTTTAGCCCAGGGATCGTGCCCCGGTCAGGCGGCCCACAATGCCCGAGCGGGTTGAAACACTCATCTTCACCATTACGATGCGGACAAACGCCTTTACCGTATTGGGACTGATCGCCAGGCGGCTCGCGATTTCCTTGGTGGTTAAGCCTTGCACCAGTAGTTCCACCGTTTCCCGCTCGCGCCGGGTCAGGTCAAACTGCCGGCAAATTTCCTCCAGCGCAAGATCGGGCGTCGCCGTCCTCTCAAATATCATGGCAATGGCAGGCTGAGGAGAAGAACGCCCATTGCTGTCGATGTGGAATTTTCGGCAAATGTAGCGCCGCCGCCCCGATTGGTATTCCTTCACCCCATTGCTCTCGGTCAACGGGTAGTCGACCATCACATTGCGGATCCGGTCCGACAGGAATACATTGAGCTGCTTGATCCGATCCGGTTTGCTTGGATAGGACAGAATTTGAACAGCCTCGGGGTTGGAGGCGATCAGATTCAGCGAAGTATCTAGTAGCAAGAATCCCGATCTGCTTGGAGCTATAGCCACATTCCACCCTTGGCAAAGTGTGATAGGTGCCCGCATGGTTGCCGGCCCCTCGCGTTGTGGTGACTTTCATCCCCACAGATGTCCTGATGGCACACAGCAAATTAGTTGCGATGTAGCGAAACCTATAGCAGTGAATCAGAACCTGATCGCAGGGGAGGAAACACGCAGATCAGAATGTGGCCGTACCACAACAACGCAACACGATTCTCGCAAGAACGCCTTCGCTTGTCAAGAAAACAAGTGCCCTCCGTACCAGTTCATACGAATTAATCCGAATAGGTTAGCGCACCTTAAGCGCTTTAGACTGATTTGTCTAGTTAGAAAGGTGAAATTGCCTGCTGCATCAGCTGCAATATTTTGCAATCTCCAGGTTCGAAGATGTGAAACGGCGTAGACCACAACGACAAGTCTGCGAACCAAACCATGCTCCACTCGGTCACCTGAAACCCGCCCCATTCACCACTGCTACACCGAGCGATCTTCCTTTAACTCCGGTGCCCTCTGCCTTCCTTCATGTGCGCCACACACGCAGAACATGCGGCTTTCGGGCACTTCACAGGAATCTCAACAAAACGCCAGGATACAACCGCCATACCGACTAGCAACAGACTTCAACAACAGGTTCAAATCCCCGCAGAAGCGCTTGCCCGTAACCTCACCCGAGACCTGCTGTCCGCTCGATGGACCACGATGGCAGAAGTTACGCCTCGCGAACTGCCTAGCCTACGAGGCTAGATACTCACAGCACTGGTTAGCTCATTCAGGTGATCGGGAGACTAATGCGTTCGGAGTCGTGTCGTTGCTCTATAAGAGCGCCCTGATCGGGATCGCCGAGCGCAACAGCTCAGAACAACAATAGCTCAAAACGAATGGCCACTAACGACGAATAGCTCAGAGCTAAAATGACGCTCGTCCTCCAATCCAGCCCGATGTGGTGTTTGTAGCGGTCGGCTGTCCCCAGAGCCTGCCCTATGCTTGTCGAAGCGGCGTCACGCCCTCGCAGGGGTAGGCGTGAGGCGTATCCGGAGCGCCAAAGGGCTCGCTTATCGTTTCTTCTTCGCCTTCGCCGGCTTGCTGCTTGCCGGCTTCTTCTTTGCCGCCGGCTTAGCCGCTGGCTTCCTGACGTCACCCTTCCCGGGCTTCGGAAGAGCCTTGCTCGGCTCCTTAGGCGCGGGAACCGCCGCAGCCTTAGCCGCCGGCACCGGAGCGCCCTTGGCCGCCGCTTTCGCCGGAGCAGCCGTTTTCGCGTCGGTTCCCGGCTTAGTCGACCCGGGCTTGACGGCGGCGACGGCGGGTGCCACAGCCGGTTCTTTCCCCTTGGCCTTCCCTTTCCCCTTGCCAGCAGCCGCGGCCGCCTGCTCGGCCGCCATGGCCGCCGCTTTCGCCGCCCGGCCGCGCTTAGCCGGCGGTGGTGGCGGTGGCGGCGGTGGCGGCGGCGCCAGCGGTTTCAGATACTTCAGGATCTCCGTTCGCGAGCGCAGCTTGCCATCCAGCAGCAAAAGAAAGACCTCGTTTGCAATTTTGGGGTAAGCCGGCAGTTGCGGCGTGATGTGCAATTCCGTCATTTCCAGAAGCGGAACCTTCTGCTGCACTTGCCGCCATTTCGTAAAAAAATTCCTGATCTTCTGCACCACTCCCTGCTGCTTCGCCGTCACCGCCAGAAACAGAACCATCTCCGGCCGCGCCGACGAAAGCAGTTGCCAGGTCCGCGAAGGCGTAGCCGCCTCTTTGCCCATCAGCCGCTTCGCCAGATCCCGGGCGTCATCCTCCAGATCCTTCCACGCTTCCACCAGGTCCTTCCGTGGAATCGCGCGCCGCAGGTCGGCGACATCCTTATCGCCCAACCGCTCCGTCAGAAAGTGCAACACCGCCGCAGCCACGTCCGGTGTGTAGCCCAGCTCGTTCATCTGCTGGCGCGTTTTCATCAGCGCGTTCAGTCCGGCCGAATCCACTTTGGCCGTCGTCCAATGCGCATTCAGCACCTTCAGCCAGCCCTCTTTTTCGTACGCCTTCAGGATGCCAAGCGCGTCGTCCTCATACGCAAGTTGCTCGATTTCGTATCCGATGCTGCTGTTCCGGATGTAATCGATATATGCATTTTCTTTGCCCGCGTTATAGCGCGCCAGAGTGCGTTCCTCGAGCGGCCAGTGAAAGCGCGTTGAGAAGCGCGTTGCGCGAATCATCCGCGAGGGATCTTCGAAGAAGGCGTAATTGTGCAGCACCCGAATCAGCTTCGCTTCAATGTCGGCCGCGCCATTAAACGGATCCATCAGCAGCCCGCGCGATCCCTCGTTCAGCGACAACGCCATCGCATTGACCGTGAAGTCGCGCCGCCGCAAATCCTCGATAATCGTCGCCGGAGCGATCAGGGGCGGCTTGCCGGATTTTTCGTAGGTCTCCGACCGCGCCATCGCGATCTCGGCGCGCACGCCGCCACGCAGCGTCAGCAACAGTGTCCGTGTCGCGTCGTCGGCGTCGCCAATCACCGCGCCCGCGCGCTCCAGATCCTTCTGCAGCTTCAGCGTATTGCCCTGCACCGTGAAGTCCAGGTCGCGGATGGGGAAACCGGTGATGATGTCGCGGACTGCGCCTCCGGTCAGGTACACGTTCATCTCCGCCGCTTTCGCGGCGTCGACGACCGAGGCGACAGCTTTTTGTTGATCCGGCGAGAGCCGGGTTTCCAGCGTATAGATGTAATCGGCCATGCCTTTTTAATCGCCTTGTCGTGGCTGGAGCCGAGCGTTATTCACAAGATTTCCACAGGGGAGCAGACTGATCCTCGAAGAGCGATCCTGTGTGCCAATCTAACTCGCTCTAGACATTAGACTTATAAACCTAACCCATATTTCTAGCAAGCACAGAAAATAACACAAGGTTTACCCGTTTGGCTACTGCCAAGGCACAAACTGTACGATTTCCTTGCGAAAGTGCGAGAATCGCCACGAGGAGTTCAAGGACTCGAGATCGGAGTGCCCTGGTTCATTCGTCGCTTGGCCCTGTCATTCACGTCTTTTGGGAACAAGTAGGGAATCGGCTGGGTGCCCCACTCATTCGCGCTTTTTCCGAAATGAGTGGGAATCGACGATCCACAGTCCCCTGCGACCTCTCGACCAGCCCATGCCCTCGACTCACAAAAAAGTGATCGTGCGCAAGCACGATCGCGATTCCGTCAACGGCTACGTCGCCCCCGCCGACTTTGTCGTCGATGGCAAGCTCGAATTACTGAACACATCCGGCAACGTCGTAGCCATCGACCTGCGCGATATCAAAGCGGTTTTCTTTGTCCGCGATTTTTCCGATTCCGACGTGATGGTCCGCAAAACTTTCACCACCCGGCCCAGAACCGAGGGCCTGTGGGTGCGTCTGAAATTCAAAGACAGCGACATGATCGAAGGCATCCTGCCCAACGACCTGACGCAGAATCCCGCCGAAGGATTTCTGATGAATCCTCCAGACCTGCGCTCCAACACGCAAAGAGTCTTCGTTCCGCGTTCCGCGTTGGCCTCAGTGACCGTCTTAGCCGTAATAGGAGCCGCCCGCCGCCGCAAGAGGGGTGCGCCCGATACCCGCCAAGTAACGCTGTTCGAACCATAGGACCACTGGTCTCAGGTGTCAGATCGCAGGAAAACCGAGCCATGACTTTCTCTGCGTCCTTTGCGAATCCTCTGCGACCTCCGCGGTTTAGCTTTGAGCTGCCGCGCGAACAAAAGCATCCCACACCTGAACGCTCTTCCTGAGACCTGAGACCTAAGACCCGTTCCGTTACAATTCTCCCGGACCCCACCATGAAACTCGCCGACATTGCCGCCGCAATCCATGCAAAGATCGAGAACGCCTCGCCCGACACGGAAATTTCCGGCGTCGCCGGCATCGAACACGCCGTCCCGGGACAGCTTACTTTCCTAAGCAATCCCAAGTACGCCGCCGCCGCTAAGACGACGCATGCGTCGGCCGTGATCGTAGATGAAGACTTCCCTGCCATCCCCACCGGGATGCTGCGCACCAGGAATCCCTACTACGCCTGGGCGAAAGCCGTGGAACTTTTCTATCAGCCGCCGCGCTACGCCCCCGGCATTCACCCGACCGCCGTCGTTCATCCCAACGCAAGAATCGGCAAGCACGCGCACCTCGGCCCTTACGTGGTCATCGACGAAGAGGCTGAGATCGGCGACAACGCCGTCCTGCTCGCGCACGTCACGATCTATCGCGGAGTAAGAATCGGCAACAACTTCTTCGCCCACACTCACGCCGTGGTGCGCGAGTTCTGCCAACTCGGCAATAACGTAGTCCTGCAAAATGCGGTGATCATAGGCTCCGACGGCTTCGGCTTCGCCAAGGATGACGGGGCTGAAAATAGAAAGCCCCATTGGCACAAGATTGTCCAGTCCGGCAACGTCGTCATCGGGGACGACGTCGAGATTCAGGCCGGGAGCTGTATTGACCGCGCCGCCGTCGGCCAGACCTCGATTGCGCGCGGCGCCAAGATCGACAATCTGGTACAGGTAGGCCACGCCTCGACCGTTGGCGAAGACACACTGCTGTGCGCGCAGGTCGGCCTCGCGGGCTCGACCGAAGTAGGCAACAACGTAATCCTCGCCGGCCAGGTAGGAGTAGCGGGCCACTGCAAAATCGGAGACGGCGCAATAGCGACCGCCCAGAGCGGCATTCCGAACGATGTGGAAGCGGGTAAAACAGTCAGCGGCTATCCCGCGATCGACAACAGGCTGTGGCTGCGCTGCTGCGCCATCTTTAACAAACTGCCGGAGTTAGCCAAGGCGATGCGAAAGTTGCCATGACTTCCGGCTTCAGCGCGATTTAGGCTGGCAGCGGTGGGTCCCCCAAAGGTTAACGGCCGCGGGCAGGGGCTCGTTCGGCTCCGCTCAGGGCGGGTCCGTTCCACACAAGCAATCTGGAGAAGCGTTCTACGTGGAACATCATACAGCTTGGATTGTATGTACAGTTGGGGTGTGCGGTTGCCTGATAGAGGCGAAGACAATGCGAAGCTGACGGGCGAAAATAACGTTGCAAGAAGCGAATAATGGGCGAACAAAATAATTCTTGGAATACAACAACGTACGTACAGTCCGTGTACGGGTAACAAACTAAGATGGGTTAGGCGCTTCCAAGGGGTGAAAATGGGGCTTGACAGGGTGTGATATCCTGCGCGCCTCCTGCGAGAGCGACTTACTGGTTGCGACGTACTTCGCTTTCCGTCGCGTAGGGGAGGCCTGGGACTGGATTTTGTCAAGTTGACAAGGCGTGCTATGGGAACCGAGATTTGGGAAGAGCAGCGCGCAGCAGCATAGGCCATGATCGATTCAGGCTTGACTCCCCGGGGCTGAGAGACCATACTCGCCCGTTGGCAGTTCGTCTCCCGCTTTGGCCCTGACTGCCGTACATATCCGAACTAAATCACATTACGCTGGAGGCCGTGTGAGGGCGCTAGGTTTTGTCTTTGCGTTCGCCGCAGTTGTAATCGGTGGCTTCGCCGTTGTGCCAGCCTCGGCTCAGCCCAATTCCATCCTTCAGGCGCGTCAATCGACTCCTGTTTTCCACACCGGGATAGGGCAGGAAATCAAGTCCGCGCGCCAGCAGGCGATACCCGATGCGCAACAGTCGGGCTCGGGGCCGCTGCTTTTCCTTCCTGTCGTCAACTACTACACCGGGGTTTCTTACGCCCTAGCCGTAGTGGACGTGAATGGTGACGGGAAGCCCGACATTATTGCGTGCGGCGGCGGAATGAGTGTGCTGCTCGGCAATGGCGACGGGACGTTTCAGCCTGCAGTTACCTATCCCTCCGGAGGGAATCCCTTCTCATTTGCGGTTGGCGACCTGAACCATGACGGCAAACCCGATCTGATCGCCGCCAATGCTGACACCGCCGTGGTGGGAGTGCTGCTGGGAAATGGCGATGGAACGTTCAGACCTGTCGTTACTTATCCCTCCGGTGGTTATCTGCCGATGGGAATTGGGGTCGGCGACCTGAACAACGACGGTCACCAGGACGTGGTCGTGATCAACGAGCCCGCTCTGAGCGTATTACTGGGCAACGGTGATGGAACTCTCCAGGCTGCTGCGATTGTGGGCGGGGTTTCAGGCTATCCCGACCAGCTCGTGATCGGAGACGCGAACGGAGACGGCAATCTTGACGTGTTCATCCCGTTTGAGGCCACGGGGGACGCGGACAGTTTTGTACGGGTACTTCTCGGCAGCGGTGATGGGAAGGACTTCGCCGGATCGCAGTATGGCTGGAAAGGATCAGGTCCGATCACAGCAGCGGCGATTGCCGACTTCAACGGCGACGGCTATCTCGATATGGTGGCGACTAATTATGGCGACCGCCCACCCAGCCAGGTCGGCGTGTTCCTTGGCAACGGCGACGGCACCTTCCAGTCAGCGCTGACGTTCAACACCCAGCTCTCGACCCAGTCGTCAGTGGCAGTCGCGGATGTAGATCGCGATGGCCACCCCGATCTAATCGTGGCAAGTTTTGGTACCGCCCTGGCCTTGCTCAAGGGCAACGGCGACGGCTCCTTCCAGGGACCGGTGCTCTACGACTCCCGCGGGGGGTGGTTGCATAGTGTCATGGCTGGCGACGTGAATGGCGACGGGTTGCCCGATGTGCTGGTCGCCAACAGCGGCTCCAATGCCGTTGGCGTGTTCCTAAACAATAGCGCTGCTCCGCCTTCAACCACATCCCTGACATCAAGCGTTAATCCGGTTGACATCAAGAAAACGGTGACCTATACGGCTAAGGTGACGAACAAGTCTGGAGGCACGCTAAATGGGATCGTCGATTTCAAGGATGGGACGGGCACCGTCGCAACTGTGACCCTTTCCAACAATCAGGCCGCATTCAGCACTTCCTACATAAGGAAACAGCTCGGTGCGCACTCCATTACGGCCACCTACGGCGGAGAATACCAAGTTGCAACCGGAAGCGTCTCTCCTCCCCTCACTGAATATGTTCGGGGCACCCTTTCAAAAACCACGCTCGCGTCCTCGGGATCTCCTTCGCACGTCGGCCAGTCTGTAACGTTCACAGCGACCGTAACTGCTCATTCCGGTAAGGTTCCCGACGGCGAGACGGTCACTTTCACCACCGGCAAGACCGTTCTGGGAATGGGTTCGACAAGCAATGGCTCAGCCAACCTGACCACGTCTTTTTCCAAGGCCAAGACCTATACGATCAAAGCAACCTACGCTGGAGACGACGTGTTCGAACCTAGCGCCGGGACGTTCAAGCAGATAGTGGACCCTTAGCGAACCTCAGGCTTTGGTGGTACTGGGGACACGGTGGTACTGGCGGCAGACGGGACGTTCCCCGTAACTAGTTTGAATTACACCCCAAAGAGAAGCGCAGGGCGGCGCACACTTCGTTCATCCGTGATACCTTGCCGAGCTTGCGCTCGGCTGGACAGCCGGGGGCGGCTGTGCCTACGTGAGTCGGGATGGAAACGGCCACCCGTCCTTTCTACTCTTGCAGTTCCTTCGGCAGGCCGCTGTTGATGGCTGCGCGCACCTTTGCTATCAATTCCTCACGGGTGCCGAAATCCTTGGGCTCGATTGCGGTGTGGAAGTGCACGGTTGCCACTCCGGGACGAATGCCGAAGCGCGCCTTGGGCATCAGATGTTCCGTGCCGAAAACCGTGATGGGCACGACCGGCATTTGGCATTCTTCGGCGAGGTAGAACGGGCCTTTTTTGAAGGGCAGCAGCTTGCCATCAAAGGAGCGGTGCCCTTCCACGTAGATGGTCATGTGGACCTTGTGCGCGCGCAGCGCTTCGACTGAGTCGCGCACGGCGGAGATGCCGGCATCGCGGTTGCCGCGGTCGACGGGCACGAGCGAGCCGAGCCGCATGATGTGGCCGAAGATCGGGACTTTGAAAAGTTCCTTCTTCACCATCACGGAGCTGCGCCCGGGAATCAGCGGAACCGTGATCGGCGGATCAAGATTCGAGATGTGGTTGGACATGAAGATGTACTGGCGCGACCGGTCGATTTTGTCGAGGCCGATGACTTGGACGCGTATGCCCGCCAGCTTCGGGCCCGTCCACGCGCCCCACATGCAGGCCTTGTAAAGGAAGGTGACGTCCCCGGTCAGATAAGTCCAGGGAATGCCGGTGAGAGCCGCAAAGGGCAAAGCCACCAACCAGAACCCGAGCATAACGATGGTGCGAAGCGGGGAGATCGGCCTTTCGCCTTGATCACAGCTTTCGCCTTTCGCTGCCGGCTCAATTTGCTCCATGGTCTTTCTGGTCTTTCTTTCTGGCTGGTCCGTCCCTGCGCACCTCTGTGTACCTTGTGGTTAACAAAAACCGAAAACCACAGAGGACACCGGGTTACACAGACGAACCCTGCTTTTTGCGCAACGCCAACTGCCGCAACCGTTCCGGTAGCTTCTCATAGATGCCGCCGAATCCGCCATTGGAGAGAATGGCAACCACGTCTCCGGGCCTCAGTTCGGGCGTCATGGTGCTCACGATGGTGTCGGCATCGGCGAGAATGCGCGCCTGACGCCCGCGCGCTTGCACCTCGCTGACCACGCGGTTCAAGTCGAGGCGTTCGTTAGCGGGAATGGCTTCCGACTTGAAGATGGCCGCGACAATTACCTGATCGGCCAGTGCGAGGCTGCTTGCCAGCGCCTGCTGGAGCACGTTGCGGCGCATGGTGTTGGAGCGCGGCTCGAGCACGACCCAGAGCCGGCGGCCCGCATAACGCGCGCGCAACGCGCGAATGGTCTGCTCGATGGCCGTGGGATGGTGGGCGAAATCGTCGATGATGGTGACGCCGTTCACTTCGGCCTTGACTTCCAGGCGGCGCTTTACGCTGCGGAAGGTTGCAAGCGCTTTGACGATCGCGTCTTTCGCAACACCGCAGCTCGTGGCCAAAGCCGCGGCGGCGGTTGCGTTCCAGACGTTGTATGCGCCGCCCAGCGCGAAGCCGAGTTCGGCCCAGTGCTCGCCGTTATGCAGCACGGTCCAAGTGGTGCGGTCGGCATCAAGTTTGAGGTTTGCTATCTTCCAGTTCGCGTCTTCTGACGCGCCATAGCGCTCGACTGCGCAGAATGCCTTCGCCAGACATCGCTCCAGGCTCGGGCCACTCTCATGGGCGCCGCCATCGAAAGCGACGATGCGCCCACGGCGCGGAACCAGATTCACCAACCGCTTGAAAGCTGTTTCCACCGCATCCAGATCCTTGTAAATATCGGCGTGGTCGAATTCGACGGAGGTGAGAATCACCTCGTCCGGAAAGTAGTGCAGGAACTTCGGGCCCTTGTCGAAAAACGCGGTGTCGTACTCGTCGCCTTCGAGAATGAAATGTTTGCCTGCGCCCAGGCCAAAGCTGCTGCCGAAATTCTCGGCGATGCCACCAATCAGGAAAGAGGGCTCGAGGCCGGCGGTTTCAAAAATCCACGCCAGCATTGAAGTGGTGGTCGTCTTGCCATGTGTGCCCGCCACCACCAGCACTTCTTTTTCCACGAGAAATTCATCGTGCAGAATCTGTGGCAGCGAGCAGAACGGAATGCGCTGGTCGAGCACATATTCCAGCTCGACATTGCCGCGAGACATCGCGTTACCCACAACAACGATGTCTGGCCGCGGATTGAGATTGGCCTCGGCAAAAGGCTGCGCCACCTGAATTCCCAGCGATTCCAGGAACGTTGACATCGGCGGATACGCCGCCGCGTCCGAGCCTGTGACTCGATGCCCGCGCTCGCGCAGCATGCCTGCCAGCGAAGCCATCGCCGTGCCGCAAATGCCGATCAGGTGAATATGTTTCGAGTTCACTTTCATCATCGTCGATCTCGTGATTGCCTTTCCGTCGAGGCTTCGAGAATTTTGAGCGCCACTTCGCTGCCCACTTCCAGCCGAGCCCGCACGCCGATTGGCAGCGTGATATTCGCACGTGATACGTGTCCCGAGCGCAGACCGAACGCCACGGGAATGGCGAGATCCCCCACCACGCGCAGCACGACTTCTTCCAGCGTGTAGTCCTGGTCGGGGCTCTGCCGGCAATCCATCATCTGGCCAAACAGAATTCCGCGGACAGCGTTCAACTTGCCAGCCAGTTTCAACTGCATCAACATGCGATCAATCTGGTAAGGCTTGGCGGCCACATCTTCGAGGAAGAGAATTGTGCCGGCTGTTTCGATGTCGTAAGGCGTGCCGAGCGCGGCGACCAGTAACGAGAGGCATCCGCCATAGAGGATTCCTTCCGCGTGGCCGGCAACCAGCGGCTTTGCGCCGGAGCCTGCGCCTATTTCCCAAGGCGCGGCCCCACCCAGAGCGCTCTGCCAGGAAGGCAGATCGACGCCCTCCCTGAGCGCAAAATCTTTGGCCACCATTGGGCCGTGAAACGTTACGAAACCGGCCTTGTCCGCGAACCAGGTAAGCAGCGTTGTCAGATCGCTATAGCCGACAAAAATCTTTGCATGCGCACCGATCTTTTCCACGTCGAGCAACCGCAGCAGAGAGTTGGCGCCGTATCCCCCACGGGCGCAAACAATCGCGCGGATATCGTCACGCAGAAACATCTCTTCCAATTCGCGGGCCCGCCGCTCGACCGAGCCGGCAAAATAGAGATCGCGGTCCAGGATCGACTCCGAATAAACGGGCTCGTATCCGGCGGCGCGAAGGCCATTGCATCCCGCCTCCAGCAATTCGCGCTTCAGGTTCGATGCCGGGGCAACGATTCCCACCTTGTCGCCGGAGCGGAGCGCGGGCGGCTTGATGCGCGGTTTCTGGGGGGCTACTGCCATCGAATATCCGATCGCAAATCTCCATTCATAAACTTCAGATCCTAGACGAAGATTTCTCCGCGGCCGACCAGCGTTGCGGGGCCGCGCAAATAGATCTGGTCTTCCCAGCGCACCGTCTGCGTGCCACCCGGCGCGACCACCGTTACGGGCGACGTGACATGGCGGCTCGCAATCGCAGCCACGGCCGACGCGCACGACCCCGTTCCTGACGACTGCGTTTCTCCCACTCCGCGCTCGAACAGACGAATCTCCGTCTCATGCGCGCCGCGGATCACAACATATTCCACGTTCGTTCCCTGCGGGAACTGCGGCTGCGCCTGAATTACCGCCGCTTGCCGCTGCCAATCTTCGGGAAAGGACTCGACAAAAATCACGAAGTGCGGATTCCCTGTTGAAACTCTTGTGCCCGTCGCGCGCACCGACTTCTCCTCGATCGTCAGCTGCTCGCCCACGACCGCCTGCCCCATGGCGGTTTCAAACTCGAACGTCGTGCCGCTTCTTCCCATCAGGCGGCAGGTTTTCAGTCCGGCTCCGGTTCGGATTACCACTTCGCGCTTCTCCGAACGCGAGCAAATTTCCGCCGCTACACAGCGCGTGCCGTTGCCGGAAATCTCCGCTTCCGAGCCATCCGCGTTAATCAGCCGGGCCATCGCGTCGGCCTCAGCGTCCGGGAACAGCCACTCCACGCCATCGGCGCCGACGCCGTTGTGGCGATCGCACAGACGGCGGGTAAGCGCGGGCAGATCGTCCAAACCCTCCGCTCCCGCAACGATCAGAAAATCGTTCCCGCACGCCGAGGCTTTTGTGAAATGAAGCGCCGTATTCTGTGCGGAGTTCATTCGAGAACTGACTTTGTGGCAAGCCTCGGGCGGATTTTATCACCGGGGCCGGGGCGTATTTCGCCAACGTTGGCGTCAGTAGTTAACGCGATTGATTCATCGGAAGGCGCGTCTGATAGATGCGCGCGGGCGGCTGGCCCGAAGAATGGATGACTTCCAGCAGCGTGAGATCGGTCCGGTTCACATCCTTGTCCACCAGATCGCCCTCGAAGGCAATGACGTAATTGACCTTCTTTCCCGGATCGCGCAACGCTTGCTCCCACATGCTTTCCGTGTCCGCCGGATGGATCCACGGCCTGGTGTCCTGGTTGTTCACTACGCGGCGCAGCGGAATTGCCTGCCGCTCCATGATGCCAACGTGTTCGTCCGTATCCATCAGGAAGATGGAATGCGGAGGCAGTTCCTTGATCGCCAGTTCCACCGCTGTGTCCAGGCCCCGGCGCATCTCCCAATTTCGCCAGGCTTCCTGCCAACACAAAGGCTTCTGCACCCACACAAATGCGTAGCTGGCGACAATCAGCGCGACCGCGGCAGCCACCACCTTCCACTGGTGGACGGCGAACCGTCCTGCGAGGACGCCCGCAACCAGTACTCCTGCTGAAACGGCGAACAAGGGCAGCAACTCGAGCCCGTAGCGCTGGTTGAAAATGGCAAAGGGCCACCACATGGGGACGTGCAGCACTACCGAACCATAAGCAATCGACAGCGAATAAAAAGCCACTGGCGACCAGAGCAAGACGACAATCGCCAACGCTGTTTGTTTCCGTAGCCTCCACGCCATGAAAGCCGTCGCCACAATGGCCGCCAGCAGCCAGAACCGTCCCCAGTCCCCTACCGCCAGCGTGACCTGCGCTGACTTCAGAAAATACGAGGCTGCCGCCCACAAGTTGTGCGCCGCCGGATTTGGCGCCTGCACGCGGGCTTCAATGGCTTTCGCCGAATACGATCCGTTGGCGAATGCCAGCGCGTTCCCATACACCGCTGCGTTATAGACCATCCACAAAATGGGAGCCACGGAAATTCCCACTAAAAACTTCAGAGCGCTCCACCGCAGAGCGCAATCTTTCCATCGCAGTCCGGTGATTATCAACACTAAAGCGCCGAGAATGCCAGCCAGAAACCAGCCGTCGTATCGCGTCAACTCAGCGCCCGCGATGCAGTAGGCGCAGCGGCGCAGAGCCCTGTGCGCGGCGTCGCTTTCCGGTCCGTCTTTCCCTGGCGCCTTCGCGAAATCCACCAAGTAAACCATCGCCCAGATGTAGAAAGCGAGCGCAAGTGGCTCCGTGAGCGCGGTCGCTTGCATGTAGAGGAGGTTCGGATTAGCCCCATAAACGAAGGCTGCGATGAATCCGCCCAGCTCCGCCGCCCGCGTGCGAATCGCGCTGCGGCTATCGGGGCGTGATGGGGCAGGCTCTTCCGCAGGCGCAGCGCTTTCCAGCAATCCGGTCGTCAGCCGAAAGATTCCGATCACTCCGAGTACGTAGGCAATCATCGAAGGAATCGATCCGCCGATCCCGCTTTGCCACATCTTGTCCGGCAACAGAAACGGGATCATTAGCACGTGCGGCAACGGCAGCCAAACCGTCCCCAGTTGCAGCGGGCCGGGATTCAGCGAATCGAACACGCGCCGCGCGATGTTGATGTGCGCCACCGCGTCCCCGTGCATCAGGATATCGCCTTGCCGCAGGTAGTAGAAGAACGAACCCAGCGACACCCAGGCCGCGAGCGTGCCGATGCGGGTCAAGCGATTGGCCGGCGCCGTCTTCGCGCTCACGTTGCGCTGTTTCATGAATTGAAGAATAAATCAGCGCTTCTAACCGTGCTTGAAAGAGCGCGGCTTGAAAGGCAGCGGGAGAAAAGCCGCTTGGGGGAAATCGTTGCGAAACCCGAATCCCAAGCCCAAGGGAATTTCCTGAGACCTGAGACCTGAGACCTGCCCCCTCTACTCCAGATGCGTGAGCTCCCGGAACAACTCGAACCTTGCCTCGATCTCCCCGCGTGTCAGATTCTGCAGACGCTCGGTACCGAAGTTCTCTACCGCAAACGATCCCATCACACCGCCGTAAAACAGAGCGCGCTTCAGCACTTCGCGATTCACCTCGCCTTGCGAGGCAATGTAGCCCATGAATCCGCCGGCAAAGGAATCGCCCGCGCCCGTCGGATCTTTCACTTCCTCAATCGGCAGCGCCGGAGCACGAAATGGATGCGACCCGGCCCCAAAGGCGCCGTCGCGAAAAAAGATGGTTGCGCCGTATTCGCCGTGCTTCACCACCAAAGCCTGCGGCCCCATCGCCAGCACTTTCCGCGCCGCTCGCGGAAGATTCTTTTCCCCTGCCAGCATTTTCGTCTCGGTGTCGTTGATCAGCAGCACGTTCACCAGCTTCAAGGTCTCGGCCAATTCCTTGGGCGTGCCGTTGATCCAGAAATTCATGGTGTCTCCGCCGGTCAGGCGGACGCCATCCATTTCCAGCCGCACGGCGGCCTGCAGTGACGGGTGAATGTTCGCCAGGAATAGAAACGGCGTATCCAAATATTCTTTGGGGATGCGCGGCTGGAACTTCTCGAAAACGTTTAGTTCCGTGAAATCGGTCTTCGCCTCATTCAAGTTGTCAAGATACTGGCCGCCCCAGCGAAACGTCTTGCCCGTCGTGCGCTCGATTCCGCGCGTATCCACGCCGCGCTTTTTCAACACGGCCTCGTGCTCCGGCCCGAAATCGTCGCCGACCACGGCCACCATGCGCACATCCGTGAAGTAACTAGCCGCCAGGGCGAAGTAAGTCGCGGCCCCGCCCAATATGTCGTTAACGCGACCCGAAGGCGTGGCGATGGTATCAAAGGCTACGGAACCGACAACTAATATGCTCATGAGTCTCCAGATTCGTCGTTAGTCGTTGGTCGTTCGCGAATGAGCGCGGAACAACGACCTCGCGTAGTACGCCCGTTTCACGGAGCCGCTCGGCGGGCGAGACGCCCGCCGGACAGCCGGCGGGACGCCGGCGCTACACGAAGGATCGCGAACGACCATCGACCGACTATAGATACTTCCCAAAAATCAGCTTCAGTTTTTCTTTCGTTTCTGCCGGAATCTTTGTCCGATCCGTCAGAATCGCGTGCGCCAGGGCCGAACCGCACTTACATGACGGCGTCTTTGGCATCGCGGCCACCGCCGCCTTCACGACCTTGGCGGCATTCTCGGCATTCTTCGCCAGGATCGAGATGATCTGCGCCACCGTCACCGCATCGTGGTGCGGATGCCAGCAGTCGTAGTCGGTCACCATCGCGATGGTCACATAACAGATCTCCGCCTCGCGCGCCAGCTTGGCTTCCTGCAGATTGGTCATGCCGATCACGTCCGCGCCCCAACTGCGGTAGACATTCGACTCCGCCTTGGTGGAAAATTGCGGTCCCTCCATGCAAACGTAAGTCCCGCCTAGCTTGCCTGTGACGCCGGCGCTTTTGCACGCGCCGGAAACGAGTTTGGTAAGTTCGGGGCATACCGGGTCGCCGAACCCTATGTGCGCCACAACGCCGTTGCCGAAGAATGTGTCGATGCGATGGCGGGTGCGATCGAAGAACTGGTCGGGAATGACAAAGTCGAGCGGCTTGTGCTCTTCCTTCAGAGAGCCGACGGCCGAGACCGAAATAATGCGCTCGACTCCGAGCTGTTTGAACCCATAAATATTGGCGCGAAAATTCAGCTCGCTCGGCAGCAGCATGTGCCCGCGCGCATGCCGCGCCAGAAATGCAACCTTGCGGCCTTCGAGCGAGCCCAGAATATAAGCGTCGGAAGGGTCGCCAAAAGGCGTCTCCAGCCGGACTTCGTGCACATCGCTGAATCCGGGCATGTGGTACAAACCACTGCCGCCGATAATTCCAATTTCTGCCTGTTGCAATTGCACTCCTGCGTGGGTTGGAAATGATTGCGGAACCGGTGATTATACAAGGTTAGAGGTTAGAGGTCAGAGGTCAGAGGTAAAAACCAAAACACTATTCATTGCCAACGAGGATGCTCGAACGCAAGGGCATTTCACCTCTGCAATCTGACCTCTCCCCTCAGACCTGCTGTTATTGGCTCTGTGCCGCATCCCCGAAGAAGTCTCCCTCCGTTCGCTTCGTCGTCTCCTCATCCAAACTCTCGCTGACCAGAACCTTGTCGCCGCGCACTTCTATAACAAGCGCGCCTTCTTCGGTCATCCAGGCATGGCGCCCACGCAACGTCCGCCAGGAATCCACCGGCGGCGCATCCTCCGCAACCTTACCGTCGCCTCCAATTGCCTGGCGCTTCTGATAGCGCTGCGCCAGCGACTTCGCATAATCCGCCGCAAACTCCGCTGCCTTCTCCGGGGAAGCCCACTGCGAGACATACAACACGCCGAGCGGCCCTGACTTCGCGCCCCTCGGCCGGCCGGCAAAGTAGTATCCACCTCGCCACGCCGGATATAGCGCTTCAGCCTCATCGCGCCCGGCGTACTGCTCAACCAGCACGTCTACGTCAAACTCGCCGATGGCGCCGATGTCAAACGTGTCATATTTTTCGAAGTCCTTTTTGAAGTCGAGCCGCTTCACCGGCTCGATTTTCTCGTGCGCCAGATACGTGTCCGGTTCCATGATCTCGCGCGTCGTGGCCGGCGGATTCTGGAATGCCCCGGCAAACCCTAACTTTTTCCCTCCCGCCTTCTCCAGTGCCAGCGTGAAATCCATGCCGTAGCGGTAAGGAAACGTCAGCTCTTCTTTCAAGAAAATAGGCGCGTTGCGAAACGTCGGAGAATCCGGCCCATCCAGCATTCCCTTTTTGAGCGCTTCGCCAATCTGCGGCATATCGAGCAGCGTCTTGCCGAGCGGCAGCAGCGAGTAATCCATCATCACCACCATCGCCTGCCCTTCCACGACCGCTTCGCGTGCCTCCGACTCTTCGTCGGTATCGATATCGGCCGGCGTGGGATCGTTTTTCTTTTCGCCTTCGGTTTCCGCCTCCTTCATCCACTTTTCCATGTCGTACGACTCGTCCTGCAGAGCATGGGTCAGTTCATGCGCCAGAACCGGTTTCTGCTGCTCGGCATCAATCCAGTTGAGAAGGTTGACCGTCTTTTTCTTCGGATCGTAATAGCCCGCCACCTGCTCCTTCAGCATCGCCACCAGAAACGGCCCCAACTGAAAGTCGCGAGGCAGCAAGCCAAACTTTTTTAGCACCTCCGACGAGCGCTCCAGCCGCTTCGCGTCCTTGTCGTCCTTCATCCCCTTTTCCAGATACGCCTCGACTTCCTTGCGATCGGTCAGCTTGCGCTTGACCTCGTGCTTGATCGGCAGCCCGGTATCGTCGCTGGCGAACTTGAGCAACTTATCCACGGAACGAAACAGTTCCTTGGCCTCGCTCGGCGAAATGATCTTCTCGGGCGCCTGCTTGGCTGAGGTTTGGGTGTCGGGTGTTTGTTTCTCTGACGGCTGTTTGTCCGGAGCCTGTGTGGAGCGGGCGCCCTCGCCCGCAGGGGTTTCTGGCGATTCGCGTGGAGGCTGATCTTGTTGCTGTTGTTGCGGAGTTTGACTGTCCGATTGGGTTTGCGGCGAAGGCGGTTGGGCCCAGGCAACGCCCAGTAGCAGCGCGACCAAAACATCGGCAGCGAAGAATCTCGAAAACTTCATTTCCATGTCATCCTGAGCGGAGCGGGGTGGATCGCGAAGCGAACCGCCCGCGGAGTCGAAGCACCCCTACGGGCCACCCTGGAAGATGACGTGTAAGGGAGTTCTCACCGCACATTTCGATGTTAGCAGGACCCGGCGCCGACCGAGCGCCTCGACTCCGAAAATGCATTGCAGAAGTAGGGGTCCCTTCGGCTTCGATCAGGGCAGGCTCTTCGGCTTCGCCGGCTCTCCGCGTTGCGAACTTGGCTCGGATGACACGGTGTTTGAAGCAAGAACTGGAATCGGCCTGAGGTCAGTTTTTTGACACCTTCGCCGCCACCCAGTCGCCCACTTCGCGTGTGCCTAGCGTGCCGCCGATATCCGACGCAGTCTTCTTTTCCCGGACCGCTTCGAGCACCGCCGCTTCGATCTTCTGCGCCTCCGCCGTCATGCCCAAATGCCCGAGCATCATCGCCGCCGTGAGAATCGCGCCCAGTGGATTCGCCACGTTCCTTCCGGCCAGCGGCGGAGCCGAGCCATGCACCGGCTCGAACATTGACGTCTTCCCCGGATGCAGATTGCCGCTCGCCGCCATGCCCAGGCCGCCCTGCAACGCCGCCGCGAGGTCAGTCAAAATGTCGCCAAACATGTTGTTGGTCACGATGGCGTCGAAGCCGCGCGGATCGCGCACCATCTGCATGGCGAGCGCGTCAACGTAGATGTGCTGCTTCTCGATCTGCGGATATTCCGCGCCCACTTCCTTGAACACGCGCTGCCACAGACCGCCGGCATGCGTCATGGCGTTCGATTTGTCGCACATCAGCACGCGCCGCCGCCCCGAGCCATCGGCTTTCTTGTTCGCAGCGCAAAAATCGAACGCATACCGGATGATCCGCTCCACTCCCTTGCGCGTGTTCACATCTTCCTGAATGGCGATTTCATCGGCCGTGCCCTGCTTGAAAACTCCACCAAGATCGCCATAGACGCCCTCGGTGTTCTCGCGAATGACCACAAAATCCACGTCCTTGGGCTCGATTCCCTTCAGGGGACAAAGCGAGGCATCCAGCAACCGCACCGGGCGCACGTTGGCATACAGATCCAGCTTGCTGCGCATCCCCAGCAGGATTTCTTTGGCATGAACGTTGGAAGGCACGCGCGGGTCGCCAAACGCCCCGACAAGAATCGCATCAAAATCACGGGCGAGCATGGCGAATCCATCCGCCGGCACCGTGGTCTTATCGGCCAGATAGCGGTCCGCGCCCCAGTCCAATGGAGTAAAGCGGACCGCCGCGCCGGACGCTTGAACCGCTTTCACGGCTTCCGGGATTACGTCTTTCCCAATCCCGTCGCCGGGAATCATGGCAATTTTCTTTTCCTGATTCACGTAGGACCTTCGGGTCACGCAGAACATTTGAAGATAGCAGAACCGGGCTCGCGTATGGTTCGCCGCGGCATGGGCCCGGCTGTGAGAAAAACCGATTCGGCCGTGTGCTAAGTTTTGCACTTTTCAGGCAACCCCGCTCCAGTTGACGTAAATGGTTGACATCGGCGGCCAGAAAGCGTATTTATGTCTCCACTGTACCGGTACACTCTGTCGCATGACTTCCCTGATCTGGCGGGCCTTTTCGACCATCGCAGTCCCTCAGGTCAGACCAGAGAATGCGGGTCCTGTTCCTGGTCCCGGGAACCGGATTCAGCCGATGTGTTTTCTACCCGCGTTGCGTGGTCAAAATAATTGCTCTTCCAGGAGATTCATCTATGTTCGATGTACGCAAGCTCCACTTCGCAGTCAGAGTTGTTACCCTTGCAATTCTGACGACCCTTGTTTTAGCCCTCGCCCTTCCCGCGTTCGCGCAGCCGGACGCGCAGCTTCTTGGTCCGGAAGATCAATCCAAGCAGATCAACGTTACCTACTGGCTAAAGCAGCACAACAAAGCCGCTCTTGACGAACTGGTCCGTCAGCAATATGACCCAGCTTCGCCCAACTATCATCATTGGCTTACGCCCAGCGAATACCAGGCGCGCTTTGCGCCGACCGCCGCCGACATGGCGGTCGTCAACAAGCACCTCGCGGCCAACAACCTGCAAGTGGTACGCACGGACTCGTTCAACCATGCGGTAACCGCGCGCGGAACCGTAGGCGACATCCAACGTGCCACCGGCGTGCAAATCAACCGGGTGTTGATCAATGGGGAGGAGCACCGCCGATACAGCGGAGAGCTGGCTATCTCCGGTGCCGCGGGCAAACTGGTATATGCCGTCCAAGGCCTCACCGATATGACCTACAAGAGCCTGGCGATGCGGCCCATCGACCCCGATACCGGCAAACCTTTCCCGGCGTTCCCGTTGAATAAGGCGGATCTGGTGAAGTCCCAGACCATCTCGCAGTACTTCAACCCACGTTGCCTCCGTGGCACTCAGACCATCCACCTGAAGACGCCCGGCGGCGGCCCTTACGAGATTTACTCCGGCACGCGTTACGGCGGCAACATCACCGCGGGCCCTCCGAATCTCCCGCCCTGCGGCTACGACTCAACCCAGATGCAAACCGCGTACGGGCTCAAAGCCGTCTATCAAAAAGGATTCCTCGGCCAAAACCAGAATATCGTCATTGTCGATTGGAACGGGGACGACTCTATCACGAGCGACGCGAACGCTTTCTCATCAATTAACGGCCTTCCGCCGCTGACCACGGACAATTTCGGTATCTTCTACCCGGGCGGCCCGACCAACTGCGGAGGGAATACTTGCGGCGCGGATGTCGAAACCGCTCTCGATGTGGAGTGGGCACATGCGATGGCCCCGAAGGCCAATATCGCCCTCGTCCTGGCCCTCGACGCCTCCTTTACCAGCACCGATCTCGCGCTGCTCTACGCGATCGACAACGGAATCGGTCCGGTGATTTCCAATAGTTGGGGCGCCTCCGAGGCTGAAATCATAGCAGGCGATCCGAGCGAACTCACCGTCGGGAACAACATCGCTGAGACAGGCGCCGCGCTCGGCATCTCGCTCAACTTTGCCACCGGCGACAGCGGGGACATCGGGATCGGAGGGAAGGTCAAGTCCGTTGGCTGGCCCGCGTCTTCTCCTTACGTGACCGCCGTCGGCGGCACCAGCCTCTTTATCGATTCCAACTTCGGCACGGTGCAGACCGGTTGGGGCACTAACATAACCCGCATCGCGAGCTATACCACCGGCTGCGGTCAACCGACCTGCGATCCGGTCCTGCTCGATCCGAACTTCCTCGGCTTCTACGGAGGCGCGGGCGGCGGCACGAGCGCTTATTGGACTAAACCGAGCTTCCAGAAAAAATTGCCCGGAACCTTCCGGATGGTTCCCGATATCGCCTATCTGGCTGACCCCTACACCGGAGCTGAATTCGTGGACACCGAAGGTGGACAGCAGTTCGTCAGCGTTGTCGGCGGCACCAGCCTTGCCACTCCCATGTTCTCGGGCGTCTGGGCCATCGCCAACCAAGCTGCCGGGCACTTGCTCGGCCAGGCCGCGCCCCTGCTTTACAAGCTGCCTGCCGGGACCATCACAGACATTGTGGCCTACAGCGGGCCCAACAACGTCAGCGGCATGACCGACAGCCCGCCGCTTCCTCCCACCACCTTCTCGGCTGCGACGCTGGCGTCTCCATTGGAGAACCCGGTGGATCAGGTCGACTTCATGAGTTTGATGTACCAGGGGACCTCCACCCGCTGGTACGCGCTCACGTTCGGCACCGATTCGTCGTTGAACGCAGTTAAGGGATGGGATAACGTCACGGGTCTGGGAACGCCCAACGGCCTCAACTTCATTAATGCGTTTGTCGGCAAGAAGTAGCTTTTAACCGAGTAGTCCATAACAACTCAAGACAGGCCGGGCTTCCCGGCCTGTTTTTTTTGGTCCCGTGTAGCGCCGGCGGCGCGCGCCAGCATCCCTCGTTACCCTCGCCACTTCCCTTCCGCCGCGGTTTCACCAACAATAGAGCTTCCGGTGGCTGACGCTTCTCTCAATTCCGGCCGGGCCACGATGGCGCAAGCCATTGAGCGCTACTTCAACGTGTCCCTGTTTCTGCTTGTGCTCAGCGGCTTCGGCACTTTGGCTTCCACCGGAGGCCTGGATCTCACCGCCGTCAGTCTGGTCTGCTTCGCCCTCATCCTCCGCGGGTACCAGCTCGTCACCCGCCGCGACTTTTTCATTCCGGAACGCTGGACGACCTATCTCACGCTCTTCTACGTGCTGGTCTACATTGCCGATTACTTCTTCCTGTCGCGCAGCTTTCTGACTTCGACCGTGCATCTGGTGCTGTTCACGATGGTGGTGCGCCTGTTCTCGTTGCAGCGCACGCGCGATCACTACATGCTGGCAGTGCTTTCGTTTCTGATGGTGCTTGCCTCCGCCGTCCTCACCGTGGGCAGTCTGTTCGTGTTTACTTTTGCCGCGTTCCTGCTGGTTGCCGTCATCACCTTCGTATTGATGGAAATGCGCCATTCCGTCGCCCAGGAACCCGCCCTCGCCCAGGATCCGCGCCCAACCGATTCCCCGCAGCGCATGGGCTTCAGCTTGCTCGCCATCGCGCCCGCCCTCATGTTCCTGATCCTGCTGGGCAGCTTTTTCATTTTCTTCTTTCTGCCCCGGGTTTCGTCCCGCTACCTGAGCGCGTACACTCCCGCGAGCGATGTTTCTACCGGCTTCACCGACCACGTGCAACTCGGGCGCATCGGCCAGATTCAGCAGTCCAGCGTGGTCGTCATGCACATTGAACTGCAGAATGCCGAATTTCAAAACAATGCCCGCGCCGGAGACGACCTGAAGTGGCGAGGGGTTGCGCTCAGTACGTTCGACGGAAAATCCTGGTCGAATTCATTTGAGCAAAGGCGGCTCTACCCTTCGCCCGATGGGATCTATCAGTTGCAAAGGGCGCCTGCTCCACATGTTTTGCCGGTGCGAGCGCATCGTTACCTTCGCTATCGCGTCCTGATGGAGCCGCTCGGAACCAATGTCTTTTTCCTCGCCGAGCAGCCCCTCAATCTCACCGGAAATTACCGCGTTGTCGCAACCGACCTCGGCGGGGCCGTCTATAACCTTGACGTTGACCATCCCATCAACCGCTACGACGCCGAGTCGGAGCTGCCCGAAACCGACCCTGTCGAGCTTCGCCTCGATGCCACTATGTTGCCCGAGGGCGTCGAAGAGTACCTGAAACTACCCCCACTCGATATTCGTATTTCGCAGCTCGCCCGCCAAATCACTCTGTCCTCGCCGAGCAACTACGACCGCGCATTGGCCATTGAGCTCTACCTGCAGGCGCACTTTACTTACACGCTGCAGTTGCCGGACGCCGTGCCGCGTGATCCGTTGGCCAACTTTCTGTTTGAAAGAAAACAAGGCCACTGCGAGTACTTTGCCAGTTCGATGGCGGTGATGTTGCGTTCCCTGGGTATCCCCTCGCGAATTGTCACCGGCTTTCGCGGGGGTGAGTTCAACGACCTTACCGGCCAATATGTGGTGCGTGCGAGCAATGCCCATTCGTGGGTGGAAGCGTATTTCCCCGGCTCCGGCTGGATCAGCTTCGATCCCACGCCCGTCGGCCCGCTGCCGCAGCGTACCGGATGGTCACGCTGGCAGCTCTACCTGGATGCCGCCTCCTCGTTCTGGCGCGAATGGATCATCAACTACGACACCAGTCACCAGCGCGTTCTCGGCCAGGACGCGGTTTCGGGCACACGGCGCCTCCTCGATGCCGCCCGCCGCTGGGTCGCAAAACAGCAGCGCATGCTGCTCCGCTCCGCGCGCCGAGCGCACAGAAATATTTCGAGCTTTCCTATCGGCTGGCTCGCGGGCGCGATTGCCTTTGCCGCAGCGTTGCTGGTCTTGTTCAATTTCCGCAGCCTGCTTCACGCATTGCAGTCGCATCATTTGCGCGCCCATCCTAAACGCTCGCCGCGGGAGGCCGCGACGCTCTGGTACGACAAAATGGTGGGGCGCTTGGCTCGGCTTGGATGGCGGAAATCGCCGTCGCAAACTCCCAGGGATTTCGTCGCTGCCATTCGCGAGCCCGCGCTGCAAACCCGCGTGGCCACCTTTACGCGGGCCTATGAGTCGGCGCGCTTCGGCAAGTCGGCAGAGGATGCCGAGTCGCTGCCCAAACTCTTTGAGGAGATCGCAGCCGTGGAAAAACAGGCCCGCGCCCAACCGCCTGCCCGCAGGGCGGTTGGCTAGAAACGGTACATGACGCCGGCGCCCACGTAGTAGTTATGCTGGCGGCTTACATTCGTGCTGATGTTCGCACCCGTTAACCCGTTCAGATCCGGTTTCCCCGAGTAGAAGTCGCGGGCTTCCAACCTTGCGCCCCAATTATGGAAAATTAACGCGTCCAAGCCGGCGCCGAACTGAATGACCCCAGTATTGCCGCCTCCCGGTCCCTCGCTAGTTCCGTAGAAATTCAAATCCGGGGCGTACCGGAAGCGCCCGTAGCCCCCGCCCGCGCTCACCCAGGGCGTAAGACTGTCTCTGCCAAAGAAGTTTATTCGCACCGACGGAGTGGCAAACAGCGCTCCAATGTCCTTCGGAATTCCGTAATAGGCGGTGTTCAGATCCATCCGAAAGTAGATGGCTACCGGCAGCTCTGCGCGAATTGCCATACCCTTTTTGATCGTGAGCAGCCGCCCGTAGTTGAAGGCAACGGTCTCCTCGTTGCCAAAGTGAAGCGTGGGATTGAAGGTAAGGCCCGAGTTCAGGACGGTCTGCGTGCTGACGAATGTCCTGCCCGCCGTGAACGACACTTCATTCACCTGCGCCAAAACGCCGGACGCGAGAAACACCACCGGCACAACCAGGCCTAACAGTCGTTTCACCGCCATCACTCCTCCGCAGAATTGAGCGATCTACTTTATTTCCAACAAGGGTAGCACGGCATCGAGGGATCGGCGCATCCTCCGAGTTACCCCCATGATGCCCGCGCCCAATCTCCAGTTCCATCCGATTTGTGCCCGCCTGATCCCTCCCGCCGGGCCAGGATGCTAAAATCCCTAAGATGCACGTTGCCCCCTGATGATTCCCTGTGTCAGCCAGAAAATCTATCTGCGAAACCGACGCGCCGCCCGTTCCCACTAAAGTCGGCTTTGTCAGCCTCGGCTGCCCCAAAAACCTGGTCGATAGCGAAGTCATGATGGGCATCCTGGCGCAAGCCGGCGCGCAGTTGACTCCCGCCGCCGAAGATGCCGACGTGATCGTGGTCAACACCTGTTCCTTTATCGCCAGCGCCCAGCAGGAATCGGTCGACACCATCCTCGAAATGGCCCGTCACAAGGCCGGCGGTAAAGCCAAGCGTTTGGTCGTCGCCGGATGCCTGGTCGAGCGCTTTCGCAACGAGATTAAAAAGAACATTCCCGAAGTAGACGCGGTAGTCGGCACCGGCGAATTAACGAGAATTCTAGAAGCCGCCAGCATCTCCGACCGTAGCGCCGGCGTCCCGCCGGCTGTCGCGGGGGCGTCTCGCCCCCGCACCGACGAGACGACAGATGCTAGCCCCTTTAACATCCTTACCTCGCGCTCCGAAGGCGATCACCGCCGCCAGCAAGGACGCTTTGCCCGCGACGCCTGGGACGGCGCCGTCTCCGATCTCCCCAACTATCTCTACGATGACCACACACCGCGCGTACTGGCCACGCCCGGTTCTTCGGCCTACATCAAGATTGCCGAGGGCTGCGATCATCCCTGCACGTTCTGCATCATTCCGCAACTCCGCGGCCAGTTTCGCTCGCGGCGGTTCGAGTCTGTCGTTGCCGAGGCCGAGCGGCTGGCGCAATCTGGCGTTCGCGAGATCACGCTCATCGGGCAGGACACGACCTGCTACGGCGAAGATCTCGGCCTGAAGGACGGCCTGGCGCTGCTGCTCGAAAAGCTCGCCGGCGTTGACGGTCTGCGCTGGATCCGCTTTCTCTACGCGTATCCCAATAAGATCACTCGCCGGGTGCTCGACACCATCGCCGCCCACGAAAACATTTGCTCCTACGTCGATGTTCCGCTCCAGCATGCTTCGCCCGCCGTTTTAAAGCGCATGAAGCGTGGCGGCGGCGCGGACGTCTTCCTGCGCTCCATCGAAAAGATGCGCCGCGTCATTCCCGATGTCACTCTGCGCACGTCATTCATCGTCGGTTTCCCCGGCGAAACCGAAAAAGAATTTGAGGAGCTGTGCGGGTTCGTCCGCGAGGCCCAGTTCGACTGGATGGGAACGTTTGGATATTCGGATCAGGAAGGCGCGGGAGCCTTCGGACTGGATAAAAAGCTCTCTGAGCGCGAAATCGAAAGCCGCCGGAAGAAGCTGATGTCGATCCAGAAAAAGATCAGCCGCGCCAAAAAGAAAGCGCTGATCGGCCGCGAATACGATCTCCTTCTGATGGGGCCGTCCGACGAGACCGATCTTCTTCTCGAAGGCCGCACCGCCATGCACGCGCCGGAAATCGACGGCAAGGTCTTCGTGAACGATTATCCGGAGGGCAACGAGCCGAAAAAAGGCGAGTTCTACCGCTGCCGTGTCACCGCCGCGCACGATTATGATTTAGTGGCGGAGATAGTCTAAGGTCCAGAGGTTAGAGGTCAGATTGCAGAGGTGAACCACCTCTTTCGCCGACCGGTTCTTACCTCTACAATCTGACCTCTGACCTCTACAATCCAGTATGCCGCGTAAACGCTCCGTGAAGCTCCGCTGCCCCATCTGCAAGAAGCCGGTCAAGAATACCGACGCAGACTTCCCCTTCTGCAGCGAACGCTGCCGCTTGATCGATCTCGGGAAGTGGGCTAGCGGCGCATACGTGATTTCTGCGCCGCTCACTGGTGAAGAAGAAACAATTCGAGACGCCGAGCAAGCAATCCGAACGAACTCCGAAGATCCAGACGAATCCGAGTGAACCAAGGTCCAAAATCCGTGCCGCGCACCGCGCCGAAACCGGACATTTCGAGCAAACACGAGCCCGACCGTAGCGCCGGCGTCCCGCCGGCTGTCGCGGGGGCGTCCGTCCCCCGCTTCGGCGAAGTCACCATCCGCGATCGCGGCCGTCTGCCTCATTGGGAAAAAGACAGCGCCACTTACTTCATAACTTTCCGTTTAGCCGATTCCCTGCCCAAATCCGTCCTCGATCAGATCGAATCCGAACGGCAGGCAATCGTCAAAACTGCCAACCAACTCCACCGCGACCTCAGCCCGGACGAACGCCGCAAGATCCAGCGCCTATCGACTCCCGTGATCGAGCGTTTCCTGGACAGCGGCGCAGGCGCTTGCCACCTCCAAGTCCCGACCATCGCCGATGAAGTAGTCCACGCTTTACGTCACTTTGATGAGAAGCGTTATCGGCTCCTCGCTTGGTGCGTCATGCCGAATCATGTGCACGTCGTCGCTCGACTCTTTCCAGGCCAGACCTTGGCGACGGTGGTTCACTCCTGGAAATCCTATACTGCAAAACAAGCCAACCGCGCACTGGACTCGCGCGGCATTTTCTGGCAGCGGGAGTATTATGACCATCTCATTCGAAGCGGAGCGGAATTCGACCGAGCGATCCGATATGTGGGGGAAAACCCCGCAAAGGCAAAACTGAAAAACTGGAAGTGGGTTTGGATGTGCGGGCGGGACGCCCGCACGACAGCCGCCGAGGACGGCGGCGCTACAACTTGCTGACGACCAGCCACCTATCTCACTATGCACTCTTCTCAGTCAAAGCAGCCGTCCGAGGCGCAGTTGTGGGCCATCCTGATCTGCACCTTCTTCGGTATAGGCCGCCTGAAGCCCGGTCCCGGCACGTGGGCGTCCGTGACAACAGTAATTCTGTGGGCCGCAGCCGGTTTCCTGATTCCGCCCTCACACCATACTTTGGCCACAATTCTCGCCGCCGCGGTCGTGACTCTCGTCGGCATCCCCGCCGCCACCCGCATCGTCCGCGCAACGGGCATAAAAGACCCCCAATTCGTCGTCATCGATGAAGTCGCCGGCCAGCTTGTCGCGCTCATCGCCGTCCCACTCGCTTGGAAAACGTTTCTCGCGGGCCTTATACTTTTCCGTGTCTTCGATATTTTGAAGCCGTTTCCCATCCGGCGGCTGGAGCGGCTGCCCGAAGGCACCGGCATCGTGGTGGATGATCTGGGCGCGGGGCTTTATGCGCTTGCAATCCTGCATCTCTTGCTCCACTTTCGACTTCTAATAGGGTAGTTTGATTTCTGCCGGGAAAATCACTCATGAGTATTTCTGACAAATTGTTAGGCAAGAGAACGGCCAACGGCAAGCCCCACATCGATGCGATCGCGCCGGCTTGCGCCTTGCCCGGAGGCGAAATCCGCATCATGGGAAAGAGTCTCCGTCCGCCCGAACTTCGTCGTCCCAGCGTGCGCTTTGGAGACGTCGAAGGCTCCGTTGTTATCAGCTCCGATGACTTTGTCGTGGCGCGCGTGCCCGAAGGCGCGGGCTCCGGACCGATCGTCGTCGGAACCAACGGCGAGGTGAGCAATGCTCATACCATAAATGTTGCGGTTCCTATTGCCGACAATCTCCATCCCGTCACCAATCCGGCGCTCGACCCCGAAGGCAATCTCTTCGTGACGTTCTCCGGTTCGCGCGGCCAGAAGGTCCCCGTCTCCATTTTCAAGATCGACACAAGCTACCAGATCACCCCGTTCCTCAACGACATGATGAACGCCACGGCAATTGCCTTCGACCGCGAGGGCAAAATGTACGTGTCTTCCCGGAATGACGAGGCCGTGTACCAGGTTTCGCCCAATGGAGCGGTGTCCCCTTACGCCGAAGGCATGGGTGTTGTCACCGGCATCGCCTTTGACCGCGACGAAAATCTCTACGTCGGCGATCGCAGCGGCACTATTTTCAAGATCGCCCGCGACCGCCAGATCTTCGTGTTCGCCACGCTCGAGCCCAGCGTCTCCGCGTATCACATGGCCATCGGCCCGCAGGGGGATCTGTTCGTTACCGGCCCGACCACGTCCAGTTTCGATTCCGTCTACAAAGTTGACCCGCACGGAAGCGTTTCGGTTTTCTATCGCGGCTTGGGACGCCCGCAGGGCTTGGCCTTCGATGTGGAGGGAAATCTCTACGTCGCCGCGTCGCTCACCGGCAAACGCGGCATCGTGAAGATCACGCCGCAGGGCAAGGCCTCGCTGGAGGTCGCCGGCCACGGCCTGGTAGGACTCGCCTTCGCACCCGGCAAATCCGCCATCCTCGCCACCAACGGCGCCGTCTATCGCATCGCATGGAATATAGAAGGCCTGCCGCTGCCGCCGGGGTAGAGGTGTGGAGCGGGCACCCGCGCCCGCTGCATTTGAATTTGCTTTTTGTTGTTTCCTAGCCAGGTGCTCCAGGTTCGAGCCGGGTAGTCGAGGTGATGAGTTCGCTGGGATGATTGAGGGCGCTAACCTGGGCGGAACGCGCCCGTGCTACTTCCTGTATACCGTTGGCAGTGGACCTTTTTCCAGCGCTTCGCGGTCCCAGATCATGCCTTCGCGCGTGTAGCTCGCCAGTTCGAAGTCCTGCGTCAGTTCCAGCGCATCCGTCGGACACGCATCTTCGCACAGCCCGCAGAACATGCAGCGGCTCAGGTCGTAGGTGAAGTTGGTAAGTTCCTTGCGGCGGGTTTTTTCGTTGCGTTCGCTGGTCACCACGATCAAGTTTTCGGGACAAGCCAGCGCGCACAAATCGCAGGAGATGCAGAGACTCTCGTTGGTATCGGGATTGACATTCAGGCGCGGCGCGCCACGGTAACGTTCCGCCACCTGCGGCCGTTCCAGCGGATACTGTTCGGTGTAGATTTCCCTGGGGTGTTGATACCGGAAGGTCACGCCCAGTCCCTGGATCAGATCGACCAGGAACACTTTTCGCAGAATCTCGGTCATGCCCATAGCCCGTTTAGGATACCAGAGACCGGCTACAGGCCAATGTGAGAGCGATCACAAGCGAAGCCTCCGCTGCGCCCCCTGAGCACAGCGGAGGCTTCTCCTGTGTGCTAGTTCACCACTTGCGTGAACACGACGTTGCGAAAGGGCAGATAGTAAGCGTCGCCGCCGTAAATGATCGACACCTTATGCGAGCCGGCGCCGGTTCCCAGCACCGTGCACTGGGCCATGCCATTCTTCAGCGTTCCCGACCCTTGCACCACGCCGCCTAATTCACATTGCACTGTCTCTCCATCCGGCGGAGGCCCCGCGATCGAGGTCAATTTTGCGGTAATCGTAAAGGTTTGTCCCGCCTTCGTCGGGTTCGCCGAAGGAGTCGCTGTCACTGTGACATTTGGCACCAGCACAACCAGCCCGTTTTTGGTCGATAGAGCGATGTCGCCATAGTCGTTGACCCCAAGCGAATACGGCTGTTTCCCACTCGACAGCTTCGACAGGGCTGTCAGGTCCTGCAGGCCTCCTGACGGAGTCCAGAGAAAACCATGCAGAATTCCGCTTTTGTCGTTCGTCAGTGAGGTGCCAACAATCCATCCCTTGTTATTGATGGCCAGGGCAGTGGCCATGCTGCCGCCCAGCGTGCCGAGATCGACAATTCCTCCCGCCTGCGTATAGGAGAATGCGTGCCGGTACCCACTGGCCGTCAGCTCCTGGCCAACAATCGTGCCCGTCTCGTTGATGGCGTATGGCAACGTCCCCGGCGCTCCGAAACTCTGCAGGCCATTCGCCTGCGTCCATGTGAAGCCGACCACATTGGAGGCTCCGTTTGGATAGTAGTAGCCAACCACTTCGCCTGCGGTATTGATCGCCGTCGCGGTTGCGCCGCCCGGGCTGGTCAGGTTGGGCGTCAGATCCTGCATTCCTGAAGTCAATGTCCATAAGAACGCATGCTGCAGGCCCGCAGCCGTGAAAGAAGTCCCAACCAGTTCGCGCCCCGTGTTCACACCGCTGGCCGCGCTCGCAGCACCTCCGAGCGTACCTAACCACGTGGTATTGCCGCCCGGCTGCCACAGGAAAGCCTGCACCTCGCCGGAGCCGTTCGGCTCGCCCGCTCCCGCCACATCGTTGGCATCGTCCAGTGCCACCCCAACGTTGTCGGCGCCCGTCAGGCCCAGACTCTTCGCTCCGCCCAAGCGGTTCCACAGCGAGATGTTCAAGGCATTTGCCGTACCCGCGTTGACCAGCACCTGCCCGGCATTGTTGATCGCCGTCGGAACATTGGGATTGGAATTCGGAATTTTGACCATGTTAAACGGAAATCCCTGTCCGGCCGCGAAGCTGGTCAGCGACGCAGCGATTCCCACCACCACCAGAACTTTAACTATCTTTTTCACAGAAACCGCCCTCCCCTGCCAAGAGCCTCGCCCCCGGCGGCTGCCACAGACCTGATCCGCCCCACCCCCCAGTGTGCAAGTTCTCTTCCACTGTGTGTCACTTCATAAATGGACTACAAGTAGCAGATAATACGGCTGTTAATAAATCTGTCGATGAACAGTCCGGTACGGATGTGAAGCATCACTTCACCTGTTCCGCGCGCTACAAGAGAACGGAAGTTCTCTTTCTCAGAACCCATTCCGCCCACCCCGGTCTCCTTGCTCCAAACACGCATTCCGCCCGGAAGTCGCGTACACTCTTGATCGACGAACTGGAACCCGCTACTTGCCCGGGTGCGTGACTACAACATGACTCCGAAATCCCCGCCGGCGCACTCCTGATGGAAGACGAACTCTGGATGGAGGAGGCTCTGCGGGCCGCGCAGCGCGCTCTCGAAGCCGGCGAGGTGCCGGTCGGCGCCGTCGTTGTCTTCGACGGCCGCATAGTCGGACGCGGCTATAACCGCAATCTCACCGACAACGACCCCACCGCCCACGCCGAAATCGTCGCCTTGCGTCAGGCCGGAAATGTACTCGGCAATCACCGTCTAGTCAACTGCGAGCTGTTTGCTACAATTGAGCCGTGTGCCATGTGCGCGGGAGCGTTGCTGCATGCCCGCATCCGCCGCCTGGTGTATGGCGCGGACGATCCGAAAGCGGGTGCCGTGCATTCGGTCCTTCCGGTGATTAACCACCCCGGCGCGAACCATCAGATGTCAGTTCGCGGCGGAGTGTTGGCCGGAAGGTCCGCCGAACTGCTGCAGGAGTTTTTTCGCAAGCGGCGGTAACACTTCGGTAGTCGTTGGTCGTCAGCCACTGGTCGTCAGTCGCTGATCGATCGGGGTGGTTCGGGGCTTGTGGCCAGCGCCGTTCCAACCGCTGCCGTTCGCTTTTACTGGCAACTGGCTACTGGTAACTGACAACTGTTTCTCCGGAGAGGTGCGTGAGCGGTTGAAACGATCCGCCTCGAAAGCGGACATACCTTAACGGGTATCGTGGGTTCAAATCCCACCCTCTCCGCCATAATTCAGCCTGCAATTGCTGGGCTGGTTCGTCATTCGCGCAAAGCGCTCCATCACCCTCC